>Ga0315298_1000695_pt1 | contig 65192 bp, 67 predicted proteins | sample WHS_1_MG_FD_203077 | JGI IMG/M metagenome (GOLD analysis project Ga0315298, IMG submission 203077) | Extremophilic microbial mat communities from Washburn Hot Springs, YNP, Wyoming, USA - WHS_1_MG | ecosystem: Environmental > Aquatic > Thermal springs > Hot (42-90C) | place: USA: Wyoming...
GGCAGAAACATGAAGAAACGCAGCAAAAAATAGGGCAATAATGGGTAAAATCACCAAAAAATGCGTTTTCAAAAAATCCTGGGCGGAAATGGGCTGCAGTCGTGAGCTAAGACCGACAGGCTGCTAGGAATGGTATGGCGCTGTGGACTGCAAGGCCGAGCGAGGCAATCAGAAAAGGAGATCGCCGAGGACTTCTTTTGCCATCTCCACCAGATCCATCTGACGGTTTGCCTTTTCGTCAGGGATCTGGACCAGTCGCTGAAACTCCTGGTGGTCGAAAGGGATCACCTTCTGATGGACCCGGTGGTCAGGGTCCGTAGAGACGACCATCTTCATGGATTCCATCAATCCCCCGTCGTCCCGGTCTTTGCTCTCCCGATGATGGATAAAACACACGTCAAGCGACAAGAATTCCTTGTTTCTCGAAACGATTTGTCCCTTGTCATTGACCCAAGCTGGAGAACCATGCTCCCTTATTGCCTCGATCAACTCTGAATCCCGCCGAAGATATTGACCAATAATCGAGTGCGAATCTGACATATAGAAAAAAATCCAGGGCACATTCAAGAGCGTTGCACCGGTGTATAGATACCCTTTCTCAGCGCGGTATGTCTCCAACATCTTGCGCAGCAGATTTGGAGAAAAATTGATGCCTGTCTGTTTACGAAGCAGATATACGCCCCGGTCGAACTGTTCGATCAGCGTCTCCAAAATTTTCCTCGGAACTGGGCCGAGTACCTTCCTCCGAGCACTTTTTTCACGTGGCCTGGGCTTAAAATATGGGCAATTGTCCCGTTCTTCCGGGTCAAGTTCTGCCAGATCGGGCACGGATTGCCCTGTGTGCCTCCCGAAGGGATTGTTGACACTCGGAGGCAAGCGGTACAGCCCAATGATCTGAATGGGATTGTTGCAGGCGGGGCATACGGCATACTGCACATCTTCTCCTTTACCGTTTTTTCGATACCAGGGTGATTTTCGCAGTGTTTGATTCTCGAAGAGTTCCTTCCCGATGTGTTGGGAGCCAGGATCTTCCAGCCGCAGTTTGTAGACGTCCATTCTCATCCCTCAAGCCTCAATCCAGGATGATAGAGTACCGCCTCGCCACCTGAATCCACCAATCGCTCGGGAGATTGGGAACCCCGCCTTCCCGTTCTGCCATTCGCAGGCATTGGAGAATGGTAGATAACCCCATGGAAAACTTGTGATGTTGATCCTGAAGTGCAAAAACCATCTCCTCTTCATTCACAGAATAATGCTGTGCGTCAGCTCTGGCTAGAGCTGCCCGGTTACCTAAAATAGCCTCGTGGTCCATACCGATTTTCCTCCCGTCAGCTCGGTAATTTTCCTGTGAAGTGAAGCGAACAGCCCCGACGCAAAAATGGGGCTGCACTCTCAGCGAGCCTGCAACTCTCAGAGCCCCAACCCCAATTCCAGCCCCAGATGCAGGCCCATTTCCTTGATGACCTGCTCTGGAGGCTCATAGCCGAGATTCACGGCTTCCTGCATCAGTTGCCGTTCATGAGATCGCGCTACGAGTCGTTGGGATGAGCCGACCGGTAACGCTGCGCTATCCGGGTGGCGGTGCAGGTCAGCCAGAAGTTTCCTGAGCTGTTCGCGCCGAGATTCCTGCCGGGTCCTGTCCAGAGAGTCCAGAGCCCACTGCTCGATGTCCTGCCCGTGCTTCATCGCTCCACTCCCTGGGCCTGCTCTTTCGACGGGGCCAGCACATCCACCCCGAACTTCTCCCGGGCCATCTGCACCGTGCGGTCCTGGTTGCCTAGCTGCTTCACCGCTTCGTTGGGTTTCAGGCCCCCGCCTTTGCCCTCCACCTGCCGGAGTTTGCCGTCTGGGTCGCGCTCCCCGAAGGATGCGGAGAGAAACTTCTCGCCGGTGTTCCGGTTTTCATGGGGCAAGATGTTGACATAGGTCTTGCTGCCATCTTCCCGCGAGATGGATGCGGAGAGCATCGGAATACCCGATTTCGAGGTACGCTCGGAGAACTCGACACTGTGCCGCTCTTTCAGTCCTTGTTCCGGATTCTCCACGGCCAGGACACCCCGTGCCGTGCCCTGGTTGTCCACATACAGCCCCACGCTGCGCCAGGTGCCTTGTTCATCCTGCTGGTGGCCTTCCAGGCGGGGATATGCCTGTTTGGGGGCGACACCCTGCTCCTTGAGGCGTTCCGCCAGCCCCTGCACCACTTCGGCAAAATAGGCTTCGCGGGCCGTATCGGCGATCTGGTTGAGCACCTTCTTGTTGTCTCCCATGCCTGCCGCAAGCATCGGTGCCTGCGCCTGGGAGACCCGCTCCTGCGCCTGCTCGAAATGACCGGGGACAGCGGTGATTTCCTGTTTCTGGGCATCCCTCATGGTGGCGACATGGTTGGTGTAGGCCCGTCCGTCCCGTTCCACGGACTCCGCGAAGCCACCGATGCTCACCGTCTGGCCCGCCTGTTCCTGGCTGGCCCGGTCGAGCTTGGCGATGAGCCGCTGGGCGTACTCGCTGCTGAGGTCAGCAGACAGGATCGTCTTGTCCGCACCGTTCTCCAGGGTCACTCGCAGCTTTTGGAACTTTTCGCCGTTCGCCTGCGTTTCGGCGAGTGTGATTCCCGTGAGCTCGCCAGAGAGTTCCGTCTCATATCGGGCCCCCTGGGCCTGGAGGGCGGCACGAACGGTTTTCTCGGCACCTGGCGTATGTCCCTGCTTCCAGGTCGCCTCTCCGATTTCTGTCTTGGCTGCCGCCAGGGCAGCGTTGGTGGGGCCGTCATTGATGGCAATAAAGGCATTCGCCAAATTGTTGCGTTGCATCATTCGTACGGGCATAGCATTTCTCCTCTCTGATTACCGTTATTAACCTGATGAGGTATAGCCAGCTATGCGGGGTATAGCTTTTTGATGCGAAACCGTGCGCCATGTGCCCGTCCGGCCCGATTGAACGAACTTCTTCGATTTCCGCCTTGACGGAGCGCAAGACGGAAATGGGGGGCGTTACCTTTCCAAATCCTGGTCCTGCTGCACCGCCAGCCGCTTTTTTGGCGGCTGCTGTACCGGACTCAGCACGTTGCCGCGTGGCGCCCGGTTTTTTTCCTGTTCCTGGAGCGCTTTCTGATAGATTTCTGCCGCAAGTTTGTTGCCGGATTCCAACTGGATACCCATTTTGACGGCCATCTCTGCCGTCTGTTTCAGGAAGGCAGGGTTTCCCTCGAAGTGAACGGGCTGCCCAAATCGCTCCGCCGCAGCCTGCAAGGCCACGCTCATAGCCTGCTCCCGCTTCTTCTGTGCTGAATTGCCGATGCCCAGCATAGCCCTCCGGGTCACGGTGATGAGATCGCCATGATCCAGGACCAGCGGGCGGTTCTTACTGGTCAGCAAAGGCACGGGCTCATGCCGCTCAAACTTTGGTTGGGCCGGCCCCTTCTTCACCGGTTCCGGATGCCACGGCACAGGAGTGTCGTTGACTGGCCAGCATTTCATCAATTCCTCGTTGCTCCGTTTCTGGTCTTGGCCCTGCGGCACAGGTGCAACCTCGACCTTATCTGGCTGCGCATTCTGTTCCGGGGTTTTCTTGCGGGTTCCCTTGTTGGGCTCCCGCCATCCATCCAGGGCATGCCCAAAGGTCTGCGACAGGGCCTTTTCGCGGTTTCCCGGGGTCATCTTGCCGAAGCCAGGAATGATGGTATCCATATCCAGCTTCTGTGAGGCGAGTTCCCGCGCTTTTTTCAGCGCATTCTCCAGGGCCTGCGGGTCCTGGCGGGCATCGAAGCGCAGGCGGTCCAGCGTCGGGGAAAAGTTTGGGTCCAGCCCGTCCAGTGTGTTCCCATGCCGGAGCACTTCATAGGCCACAAGCTTGTCTCCAGGCTTCAGCTCCGGCCGGGCTAGAATCGAGCCTTCCTCCAGTACCAGGGGGATTACCTCCACCCGGTATTCCATGGCCTCCCGCACTTCCCTGGGCAACTCCATCTCCCCGGTGATAGGTAGAGTGCGCGTTTTGGGGAGGGGATCCACGGATTGCCCAGCGGGTCTTTCCGGCTTCGGCATCTCCGTTTTCAGAGACGGCCCCAGTTTTAGCTCTTCGGTGTCTATCGCAGGACCGTGCCACAGACCTTCTTCCTCCACCCGGGCATACACCTGCTTCGCCACAAAACCCATGGAATGGGGATTTTTCTCGATGAGATTTTGGACTTCCTTATGGAAAGGATCACCCTTGGGAATAAAGGCATTCATTTCCATGTCCGCGTGCATGACGTGAAGGCCTGGTCTGTTCTCGTCATGGGTGGCCACGACATCCAAAGGACCATAGGAAAAAAGGTGATCGATCTGTGCTGCCATGGGGATACGCTCCTGCGAAGTTGTGGGGGTGGTGCGTGGCTCGGCGGAGATCTATGGTTGGTCAACCCACAAAGGCCGCTGCATCCCCTTGCGGGTCGATGACCGTGCCCTGGTAGGTCCGAACAGCGACGCCGAAGATGGCCCCCACTTCTTCGTCGGGAAGCTGTCCGGCCACGCCTACTTCCCCGCCCATCAGGGAGAGATACTGGAGGGCCTTGCGAACGACACTCAGATTCTCCGTATCCGACCACAAGTAAATAATATCTGGGGCTTCGTCCCGGATCAGCCTGTCGACGGCGAGCTTGTATTCCCCCAGGCCCTTGGGGTCATCCACCGGCGTCAGGTGCCCGGGGTTCGCGCCAATCCAGAGGTTGCAGGCAGGCTTGCAGCTGGCAGGCTTGCAGCCGGCAGGCTTTGCGGTGTTGCTGAAAATACGGCTGAACATTCCCATGCTTTACATCTCCCATTCCAGATCGTTTTTTTGCCGTGCGACGGACTGAATGGCTCGCCCGATATGCGGGTCTACGGTGTGGGCGGCCCTGAGCGTTGCCGCAAGGGCCTCGTCTCTCACGTTCAGCCGGGTCGAAGTGTCCGGGTTGACCCACGCCAGAGGGCGGGCCGCCGTGTCCGCTTCGGTGAATCCTCTGGCAATGCCTTCGTCGAGATATCTTCTTGCGTTGACTGTCTTACCGGTGCCATCGGCCCGTGTCAGGGTGATGCTGTGCTGTTCCAGAACTGCCAGAGACTTCACCAGCCGGTCGGCAGCGCCGGTGGAGTCCAGCAGATCTGGCGGGACAGGTGGCATCGAAGCTATCCTGCTTTCTGCCGGGGCAGGGGCCCTCTCCAGTACCTGCTCGGCCTGCTCTGGCGGCATCCTTGCATCCAATTTCTTGATCGCCTCCCGGGCGGCATGGACCGCATTCCCCGTCCATTGCCGTTGCCACGCTTCCTCGGAGGGTGCCCAACGGAATCCGCTCTCCTTCATCAGCTTGCGGGTCGCTCCATCGGGCTTGCCCTCAAACAGGAACTGAATGCGGTTGTTTTCTTTGTTCTCTCGCACGGCCCCCCAGCGATACTCCGTGGTTCGATCCTCCAGAGTCTGTGCTTTCTCCAGCCCCTTGATGCGCTCCTCGATGCGCCGGATGTTGGCGTTATTGTTGCTCAGGCTGTAGGACGCAAAGCCAATCGTCCCCATGACATCGGGGGTAAGAATTTTATCTGCCTGTTCAGCAGTAAATCCAATACGTTCCATTCCACTCTTGCGCTCATCCGGGTCTCGGAATTTGCGGATGACGGCATTGGCCGCCTTCATCTTCTCCTGACTCATCTTCAGATGTTCGAGCTTTTCCTTGAGCTTCTGGACGGCAGCCGGATCATCACTGCTGATGCCATTGGACATTCTTTCCGAGCGGCGCTCGTAATATCCCGCTCTGTCCATCAGCCCAAAGCCCTGACCGAAGGTCTTGTGAATGCGCTCCCGATATCGACGATCCCGGTTTTCACTGTGATGTCCCACGAGGATCGGCTGTCCGAAGGGAATGGCTCCCGCCATCTTGTGGGCCTGATCCAGCCTCGCCTTCGCCCGCAGGCGCATCTTCTCTGCCAGGGCACGATACCGATCTTGCCGGGCCTGCCGCTTCGCCTCATAGGCAGTGATCTTTTCCGGGTCTGGTGCCTTGGGTACTGGATTCGACACCTGGGTGGCCTGGATTTTCTCGGGCTCCTTTTGCGGCAGATCGAGGGGAATCTTCGCTATCTCCATGGCCTTCATCAGGTCGCCACCCGGCTCCAGGCCCTGGACCGCCTTGCAGAACTCCCCAAAGCGCCGATCCTTGATCCGCGATGTTTCATTGGTCTCCGGGTTTTTCAGGAACCGCTCCACCACGGCACCTTTCTTATGATCGCCGACATGGGTGTAGCCATGGGCGGCCTTCCATTCAATGTACTGTTGCCCATCGACGACCTTGGAGCCCGCCTCGGTAGATATCTGGATTTTGGAGTAGGAAAGCGCATCGAAAGCCTGCCGCAATGCCTTGCGGGGGGCTTCTTCGGCCTTTTGCCTGGCTTTTTCGGCTCTCTCCTGGTCCAGAGCAGCAACCCGATCCGCTCCGGCCCAGGTTTCCAGTTGCTTCACCCGCATGGACTGGGTTTTGCCCAACTTGATATTGGTCATACGCTCAAAAACTTCCTGCGTTGCAGGATTCTGACTGTTATGACCGATACGGGATAACAATCCCTTCAAATCTTTGTCGTGAATTGCCTGCACGGTAGAATTAAGCATGGGATGGTCATTTTCCACTGCGATTCCATGCTTCCAGTAAACGGCCTGAGCCAGTTTTATATCAGGCAGTTTGTCCGCATCCTGCAGAATATCTTTGCCGTATTCCTTCAGGTTTTTTATGAACTGTTCCTGAAAACTTGTAGCCAGTTTTTTTTCTCGATCACCTTGACGCGCATCAATTTGCGATGCCTCAGTGGAATCTATCAAATGCTGCACTTCTTCCTGGCTCATACCCGCTTCATATAACGCAAGCGTAGGACCATGCGCACCCTTATTGGGGCCATCAGCGATGATTCCATGCATCTCATTTCGCTCAACAGTCATCTGCCGCTGAAAATCATGAAACCCTGCAATATCGCCATTGCGCAAACGGTCAAACCCGTATTGCGAAGAGTCAATGAAATCATTCACGGCATCAGGCAATTCATCGTAATGCTTCATGTAGGACGCGATAGCTTGCTCCTTCTGGTTTGCGCGGTCATCCGTCAGATGTTCTGGCGCGTTCCGGTCGAATCCCACGGCTTGATCCAGAGCGATCTCGCGGAACTGTCCGTCCCGGCCATATACCCGCGCCTCAATGCCCTGGTCTGGCCCAAAGTCCGCCCGCAGGTGGTAACGAATATCGCCGGTATTGGTGTCCAGGGCAGCAAAGACACGACCCGAGAAAGGGCTGTTCGTTACGCCAGGCTTATGCGGTTCAAAACGAACGAGATCGCCGACTTGGGGCCGTTCCATGCGCCGAGCGCCTTGGTTCAGTTGAGACGCGACGAGACCCACCGTGGCCGGACTGAGGCCCACGGCCTCACCATAGGCCACCGGGCTTTCCTGAAGCGATCTGGCCCATCGGGCGGAACGCTGAGGATCGATGCGGCCCTGCCGCTCGACGAAGGTTTCGGCATTGGCGACGGGATCACTCAAGCCGGCAAAGTCCGGGTGTTCGCCTTGCCGGACGCGGTTGCGTATTTCAAGAAACGATATCAGATCAGGGTCCAGGGCGCGTTCCTGCGCGGCTGCCGCCCGCAAAGCTGCCGCCTGCTCCGGCTGTCCGCGCGCGGTTTCTACCGCCATGAGCACAGCACGGCCCGCTCGGTCGCGCGAATCGTCCATGCCCATGGTGCGTTGGTACGCATCGGTCCGCGGGTCGATGGCGTCCAGATCCGGACCGGGGGTGACGGCGCCCGGAATGTGCTCTACCAAGTCGTCTGGCAGTAACGTGGGCGCGACGTGGTCCACCCCGTCCATTCCGGGGGTGCCGTTGGGCCACCGGTAGATGTGCCTCACTCGCGTCGCTTCACCGGGCTGGGCGGCGTCAAGCACCACGCCCTCAACCTCTTGCCCAATCTCATTCCTGTATCGAACGTAATCGCCACGAGAGACGCCTAGTAGCTCCTTTTCCTGCTCCACCAGCAATTCCGGCGTCCGCTCAATCAGGTAGTCGCTGATGCTCTGAGCGTCCTTGATCGCCTGCATGATGGATTGCTTACGGTCTTTCTCCGGCAGGGCCTTGAGCCAACTCGCGAGATAGGCGGCGCTGTTGCCCGAGTTGCTGCCTGCCAAGGTCTCTCGGCCCTCTTCCCGGTCCTGGGCGGCGGGGTCAAAGCCCAGTCCCAGGCTCGCCGCGGTCATGGCCGCCGACATCTCCGCCCGCAGCTCCTCGATCGCGTACTTTTCGCTGCCAAAAGAATTGCGCAGGTCGCGGTTCAGACGTTTTTCATGCCCGGTTGCGTGGGAAAGCTCGTGCAAGAGCGTGGTGTCGTGACCCACAGCCTGCTCGAAAGATTCCACGGGAGGCATCTGCACCAGGTCTTCCGACGGACGATAAAACGCCCGGCCACCGCCATACCGCAATTTCACACCCAGGCTCTCGGCCAGCTTCGGCAACCGCGTATCGGGCTTGCCCTCCAGTTTCTGGTTTGGCTCCTGGCGCTCAAGAGGCGGGATGCCATCCATCTGCGAGGCGTGAAACACAGTGTAATACCGAACACCAAGCCGGCGCTCCGTCGGTTCGGGATTTGTCACGCCCTGTTTCTCTAATCGCTGGATCTCTTCCACCGTGCGCTTATGCTCGTATTCCTTCCAGACTTCCAGCGGCAAGCCGGAAGCACCCTGGCGCACCTGCCAGCCCTGCTCCTGGGCCTGTTTGTAGGTACACCAGCGGGGATCAGACGGGTCCGGCGAAAAAGCCATCAGGTTCTCGTAATTCACGCCACGGTAGGGCTTGCCGGTCACCGCATTAACGGGCGCAAGGATCTCTCCAGCCTTCCAGGGGCGCTGCCATCGCGCCGTGCCCTGCTCGATCTGCTGAATCAGCCGATCGGCCACCTCCAGACGGTAGTCCCGTTTTTCCTCTTTGCCGCGCGACGCCATGTGTTGTGCTCCTCATGCGGATTGCCTGATGGGGTATAGCGGGGAGGAAGAGGTATAGCTTTTATGGCCATATGCAGAAAGTGGTTGACCAGGGATCATGAGAAGGAAATAAGATATATGCCTGTCGCGTGCAAGAACTGGTTGGCAGGCAGCGCTCTATAGCTGTGCCGTTTTGGGCAACAACCGGTTGGAGAACGGCATGGCAGAGAGACTTTGGATTTTTCTAGCGACTGCTTTATGCTTTGGTGAGTGCAAACTCTCGGCGAAGCTCTGTCGGTCTAGGCTGCTCGTTGGAGGGCCGGAACAGACTGATTGCGGTCATTCAGCAGCGGGAAGGGAATGGCATATTCCGAACCGTTGTCGTCATTCAACATGCGGCCACGAGCGACAGCAACGCGGGAAGGGGACCTTTCCCTGCGGCTAGGAAATCACCAATATAGGCATTAATAATCATTTGTGACTGGAGGTAGTATGAGATGTTATAATACGATAAATAATGTTAATCTGTACCTTCAGTGAAGTTAAATTAACGTTAGGTGCAAAAGCGAATACCCATGTCAAATAACGTGCTCTACTTTCCGTACATCGACGTTCCGAGCACTTCTTGGACGACACAAGCTATTTTGTATTGGGATAAGTTGGCTTCTATTATCCCTATGGATCATCTTCATAATCCAGCTCGGATGGATAAATTAACCAGAGAATTGCTTTCCGAGGGGCTCGTTGAGGCAGTCGTTCCGGGAATGTATATACATCAGGTTAGTAAATTCGATGAGTGTTTCATCGAATTTGTGGAAACTAGAGTGCTGCCAAATCGGAGGCGCTCCAGGCCGAGCAAGACTCCCTTACCTGTAACTCGCATCCACGCGGAAAAAATGGGACAAATCCCTGACTTTTTAGTAGATTCAGGATTGGCGACGCAATTGGGTTTGGCTTGGTATGAAGTTGATACGCTGCTGGCGAATCAATTCATGGCCTATCTGGCAACTGTGCTGGGCGCCTTGCCTGATGTGAATGCCACTCCTATTACAGACCAAGCTCAGTTTGCGGTGGCTCTTGGGTCAAAGCGCCCAGCAGCTAAACGCGATGGTGCGTTGCATACGTTTAAAGCCAGGGACGTTGTCCTCAAGTCTCTTCTTCCCATTCCGAACGGCCCTATAGACTTCGGCAGACTTATTAAATTCAAAGAACGGCACGGCCATTTGCTCCCATCGTTGCGTGCAAAGATTGAGGCGCATTGTGCTGACATATCTCTCTTACAAGAATCTGAGACAAGAGTTTTTTTAACAGAGGCATTCATAAGAGATTGCAAAGATCATGTTGCGGAGATTGAGGCTGCCATGCGGCCATCCTTTGCGAGCGTTGCGTTTGGGTCCCTGGCGCCTTTGTTCGGTGCTGGCCTCACGTTTCAAGCAACCGAGCAAGGCAACGTACTTGGATATGCGGGAGCTACATTTTCTCTTGTCGGTGCAGCATACCTGGCAATTTCAAGTATTAGGGGGTCACGATTGACACAAGAAGCCAAGCCACTTGCATATATTGCACGCGCCCGCAACGAATTGTTACCTAACGAATAAGGTTAGATCGCGGCTTCGCGCGATCTAACCTTATTCGTTAGCCGTGATGTGCCTCTCTATGACAGTTGGGGCAAAGAGCTATTGCGTTTGCAACAGTGTCCTCACCGCCGTCAGCAAGCGTGTGCTTATGATGCACTTCAAGATACGGACTGCCATCTGACCTTCGGATGAAGGGCGCGGGCTTTCTGCATTTCTCGCAAGAGCCATTTGCACGTTCGAGTACTTCGGCGACCACGTCGGGGTTTCGGCGAAACGCGAATTGAGCGGTAGCGTACTGTACAGGGCGGCGCTTTGCTTTCTTGAGGCGCTCAGCTCGCCCGCTAGCATCTTTGCGGGATGCCCGAACAGCCTCCTCGAACTGCTCGGTGTTCTCAGCCTGTGCCTTCAGACTTACGTAAGCCAAGGCCAGAGAACGCATTGCGCCCTTTGCTTGGTTTGTCGTGAACGATGCAGGTCGTTGATCGGTAGCCAGACCATATGTGTATTTCAACGGGAATAATTCCCCACGTTCTGACGCAATGAACCAGTCAACCGTCCGTTCTGGCCATGGCCTGTCGCCATTCCTGTACCGGGCCATTCCGCGGCGAATATCGGTAAGCGAGGGCTTCTTCATGGCTAACGTCTGAATTAACCGACTGGCGCGACTTTATCGCGCCAGTCCGTGTTGAATGATGGGTTAGCCATTTTTTGTCGGAATATTTGTAGGAACATAGGATTCGTAAAGTCTATCAATCTCTGCATTCACTCGCTGCAATTTTTTTCTGTATATCTCGTGCTCTTCATGCAGAGGTTTGCCTGCAGACTCATAAGTTACTGGCGTTGAAAAATTATCTGCCATCTTTTTTATATCTGGAAGCCTCTTTTCATACAGATCTCTTAGGGCGATGAGTGCATTGATTTTGTTTTGCGTAAATGCCTCCAGAACGGTTCTCCTCGCTTGCTCAACACTATCTTTTGCCTGCTTGACCTGAAAGTAGGCATAAATTGCGGAAGCTATTGCTGCTACGGCACTGAATGCACTGATTAACGATGAAGTGTCCATGAGAACTATTTACCTGTTACCTAGAGATGGCTAATGCAGAAGTAACCGGCGCCCTACGGAGGAGCGCCGCGCAGCGGCGCGAGGCCGTAGATCGTCCGAGTTGACTGCCTTGTTAGCCATTTTGAGGCATCCAATGCATGCTCGCACCAATATGATTGTTGATAAAAACTCGCAACATCTGATGCTTCGCCCAAGGCAAAAAACGCTGCGGAACTACTTGCGAGAATGATTGATTGATGCGAGCAAGATCTTCAATCCAGCTCCTGTCGGTTTGATCCATCTCGTTGAGCGCGGACAAGAGACTTTCATTTGCTTCTCCGATAGAAACATGTGGTTCCTCGCGAAGAGACTCGATCGCAGCAGAGAACGCAATAGCAGACGAGTCTTCAAGATCGCTATGAAGTTTGAAATTGTCAGAAGTAGGCGTGAAGGTAACGTGCTTGTGCACCCCCTTCACGCTCCGAACGTCAAGAAGTGGAACTTTGTTCAGGAGAACGCCTGCTTCGTATGCGGTCATCAACACAGACTTATCCAGAGTTGCATTGGTCGCGTAGTAAGTTGGATAGCCTTTGCTGGCCAATGCCTTGAGCCTATCCCACTGGTGATAGTCGTCGACATGCTTCCCGGCGGCGTCCTTTGCGTTGTGCGGAATCTTGAACCGAAAATACTCCTGTTTCCATTCGATCCACTCACCGGCGCCGGGACTTGTGTATTGGTTCGACAGCTTGTACTGAACAAAAAAGTTGCATCCAGCGTGGTCTGGAAGTGGCGGATGCGGAAACCAATCCAAATAGAAGGCGGTGTCCCAGCCATAGAGAAACTCGTCCGGCAGCGACAAGATGTGAGCAAAAAGCCATTTGCCGTGAGATTTCGCAATCCTTCGGATGAACGCAGAATTTGCGGCCTGCTGCAACTGAGACTCTGAGAAGTTGGGCTCAAGCATGCGTCGGTTCTTCTTGAATGGCTAACGTACATTGTACTGCACCGAGTTTGCAGCATAACACCAGACGCTGCCGTATAACATTTCTGTATCTCCTCGGCTACAACTGCCCTACTTTTTGATTCTACACCAATCCACACGAATTTGAACGCCCGCTCCCGCTGCCCTGCCGCCGTTGAGTCCCGATGGTCGGCAACTGGCAGATTACGGCCTTATGTGGTTTGCTTGATATAAGCTATCAATTCTTTCTCGCAGTTCCTTGGTGTATAACAATTTGTCTTTTGCATGATGGCAACGCCTATGACAGTTAGGACAAAGTGCGGCGGCATTATTGATGGTGTCACCGCCCCCGTCAGCAAGTGGTTTGATGTGATGAACTTCGAGATAGGGAGTACCGTCAGTCATCTCAAAAGGCGAAGTCGCGCCACATGCCTCGCAGAGTCCGTGTGCTCGGCGCTTTACGCATTCAACGACCCATGGGCTCCGGTCATACTGAGTAACAACAACTTGCCTTCTTCCGGGCTTTTGCTCACCCCGCGCTGCTCGCTTAAGTAACTCTTCATCGCTTAACCGACGAGCTTGCTTAAGCTTAGCTTGATAGGGCTCTTCGATAGTGTCCTTATCCAGTATTGCTTCAGCAGTAACCAGCTTGACTGGAAACATCCAAACCACCCGATTGTTTTCAGCGCCATCAGGTTGATGATCCTCGTATGGAGGCGCCGCAAGTTTCACCTCTCCACAATATGTGTACTCGCGAGGGTGATGGACCTCAAAGAGAAATACGTGAACACCATTTTCGCCAGATTCTGCGAGCGTCCGGTTCTGCATGAAGGTTAGGCGCTGATCACCTGCTTGACCCATCCCTGTGTAGTGAAGAACATCACCATCCCAGCGATCATCGTAAATCGAGGTTACGTGGTTCGATACGATAACTAGCGAATTGGTGGTCTTTGACCTTCGCATGCCCCCCTGTGGTCCGCATTTGAAAATCTCACACAACGTATCATTGTCTATGACTTGGCCTGGCTTCAGGTCTGGATTAAACGTCACTGAATTTTTCCTGTAGGTACGTCGCAATAGGGATGTCAGCGGGAGCAAGCTGGTAATTCATTAGGTCGTCCACGGATACCCAAATGGCCTTATCGTGTACCGACAACGTTAAATCTTCATTGAGCAAATCGGTGCTCATCGCAACCAGATTGATAGCGCCGTGATCATAGTGGTGCTCGCTGGTAACAATTTCCTCTCCAACCGTTGATTCGACGCCGAGCTCTTCAGCAAGCTCTCTTTCGAGGCACTGTTTCAGCGATTCACCTTCCTCAACCTTGCCACCGGGAAATTCCCAGAAGCCAGCGAGTTTCTGCTCAGGCGCTCGCCTGGTGAGAAGCACCTGATTATTTTTCCAAATGATCGCTGCTGTAACTGTCTTCATTGAGTCGCTACCAATGTTCTAGACACGATATGATATCTCATATATATCATACACATAAGAAAAACGTCCGTTCACGGATCGAGAGCAGGCAACTAAATGTGGTGGTCAAAAAGACTGCCCTTGTCCGATAATAGCTTTTTTCAATACTGCATGTGAACAACCGTTTCCGTTGCCCTGCCGCCGTTAAGCCCTGATGGTCGGCAGTAGACTGATCGCGGTCATTCATTGACGTTGATCAAATTACATCATCGGACTCGGCGCAGCACCTCACTGCATACGAAACCGGGCTTACTTCTCGCTGGTGAGCGTCCAACTGCCACCGTCCTTGAGGATCAGCTTGAGATGACCCTTCTCGTCGGTGCGATACACCTTGTTGCCTTTGTCCGATCTAGAAGAGTATTTCTCATAGATCTCGAGCGACTTCTTGTTAGGATGCCCATGCGCGTTGTCGCCCACGGAGACCAAAATCATCTCGGGGGCCTTTGCCTTGATGTGCCTCGTTGCCGATTTTGCTCACTTTACGGCAATAGTATTGTGTGCTGATGGGCGGAGTAGTAGTGGGTGCCGCCCCTCCGTCCCCACGCTGCTCACGGTAAAGCGCCCTTTAGGAATGATTCTCGCACCTATGGTGGTGACGGTTTTGATGATGCCATACTGGCCGTTGGCGCATCTGTCTGCCATTGAGGCGCGTTTGTCGCGACGTCTGTAATCAACAGGTTTTGCAGATAGCCGCTTTTATATAGCGGCAAACTCTAAAGCCAGCACAGATTGTCGCGTTGACCGGGTGTGATGGTACTCGCGTAAGCGCTGGTTTAACCAGAGGCTTTCCATGCGCTGGGCGTCCAGATCTGTCTTCACGCCGATGTTGCGTACCGTATTACAGTGCAGGGGAAAATCATGGCGCTCCCAGCCCTGGGACTCCAGAGCCTCGGCATAGATCGGGTGCGCATATCCAGAAATTGCCACATATCCAGGGCTTTGTTTCAGACGCTCTAATAGCCGTACATGATCCTCGTCGCTGTACTCGAAGGCATACCCTCCACCTTTTCTTGTTTCCTCTACATAAGGCGGGTCGCAGTACAGCACGGCATTCTCACTGTCGTACCTGTCGATGATCTCCAGGACATCCTCGTTCTCTATCACCACATGCCGCAGACGGTCCCGGACGCGGACCAGTTCATCATCGACTTTTTTCATCATGGCCCGGGCGCGGTTATCCAGGTACTTAGCCACCGCAAAGCCCACGGGAGCGCGGTCTTCGTCCCGCTGGGCCATTGCCATGAAAGATGCCCTGGCCAAAAAGAACGTTCTTGCGGCCCGTTCCAGATCGGTGCCACATCGATAGCGGGGGGCCGACCAGAATGCATACAGCGCGCGGGCGTAAGGCGTGTTTTGCAGATACTCTCGGAGAGCGTCACCCTGGTCCCGCAGGATGCGAAAAAAATGCATCACATCCCCATTGCGGTCGTTGATGACCTCGATGCCCACTGGCCTCCGGGCAAACAACAGGGACGCCCCGCCGCAAAAGGGTTCGACGTAAGTCAGATGACGATCCGGAGAGGGCAGCAGGGGCAGAATTTTCTCTACCATGCGACTTTTCCCGCCCAGGTATGGCAGCGGACTTTTCATGGCACGATCTTCCGCTTGCGTCCTGGACGCTGGTGGAAGTGCTCGCTCGGCACGAGGGCCTTGGGGAGCGATGCCAGCCAAGTCTCTACATCACTTTCCCGCCACCGGCGGCCTCTCGCGCCTGGCAGGAGGACGGCCTGGGGTAACGTCCTGGGGTCGCGCTTGCTCACGGTCTTTGGGGACAGCCCCAGAACCTCGGCAAGCTCGGTCGCGGTCAACAAACGATCCATGACACACTCCTACAGGGCCATGGCCATCTGCCCGGCGCTCCGCAGCGGCGGTCGAAAATTTCTCCCCCCCTCTGGAGGCTCCTGCAAGAGCGGTGACTGGAGTCGGCGCACCCGCCGGTCCAGGAAAACCATGCGATCTTCCGTAGGCCCCGGTTTCCCAGGTCCTGGATCCTCGTCCAGGCGGGGTGGCGTCCCCGGCGGGTCGGCAGGAGGTGTCTCAACGATCATGAACCGGGCCTTGGCCGGCGGAACCCGGCCATGCCGAAGATCCGACACGTCAATCAAAAAACCGAGATCGCTGTCGTAGCCTACCGGCTGAGTGTTGCTATCCGGAGTGTCCGATTCAGCAGCGGTATCCAGGACCTTACAAACCGCAACGGCATCGGTGACACGGGGATGGATTTCGCCTGGGTCCGCAATATCCGGACCCTGCGTCAGGGTGACTTGTTGTGGGGCCGGCCCATGCACCGCAGTCATGGCTGAGCAATTCTCCCGCTGTAGGGGTTGTGATGCGGTTTCGATGCTGTCCAGAACCTCATCAATCAGATTGAGGGTCCGCTCGTGTTGCCCGGGGATGGTTGCCCGCAGGGCGCGGAGCAGGTCGAGAGCTTCCCGGCAACCGGATTTCATGCGGGCAATGAGTCTTTTTATGATGTCCATGAGACGGGCGCCCGTCGCGGACTTCAGTTGCTCCAGGATGGCCGGTACGCGCACGGCAAGCAGGGCAGGAGATAATCCGCTGTGGCGGACCTGATCCAGCAGGTAATCCACCCAATCCCGGAGTGTCTCAGGCAGGTGTTCTTCCATCGTTTCGATGACCTGCCCGGCGTCTTCTCCTTCGTATTCTTCAACTGCAAAGCCCGTCCACTCCTCAGCGTATAAAGACTCCACAGCGTCCGGATCCAGGGTGTCGAACACATCCCGGTGGTCGTACTCGGAGGCTGACGCTCGTTCCAGACGGTCCTCTTCCCGCCCAAAGGTGGCAACGGTCATCAGATCCTGGCTCGAAAATCCGGTTCCGGTCATTTTTTTGGCAAAGGCCAAAAAGTCCCGGTGCTTGCGGAGATAGGCGAACGCGATATTTTTCAGGTAGGCAAAAAAGGATTTTGGTCGGTTATCCCGCCCGACGGCAGTTTCATCATACTGACGAGCACAGAAATCCACCAATCCTGCGGCGCAGTCGGAGATCAGCTCGGAATCGTGCAGCCCGGCCTTGTGCGCAATTCGGGCTACTGTGGTAAAGGCCGCCTGATAGGCCCCCCAATAGGCTGTACCCAGTTCCGCCTCTTCTCTTCTGGAGCGCGTGTCCTTGCGGTACAGCGCGCAGAAGCGAATGCCTTTTTGGTATTCCGTCTCGCTATTCTCCCCCCAGCTATACCATTCTTCGCTGGATGTGCGACGGGTATGGGGTCGGTGCGGAGAGTCTTCCAGACTTATGGTATCTTCCAGCAGTTCGGATTGTGGCTGCATTTTCATGAGGGCCTCCCTGGGAGCGTGGTGAGGGCGAGGGTGCGCCTGGGGAAGAGGGTTGGGCCTAGCCATGGGGTTCTTCCTCTTGCTGGGCGGCGGTAGTGTGCGGTGTGGAAGTGGAGTCAGAAGCAATGACTAAAAGTCCATGTCGGACAGCGGCACCAACTAGCCGATCGGACTTGTCTTGCGGCAAGTCTTCTGGCCACTGGCTTACGGCTTGGCGGGTAATATCCAGCGCGTCACCGACGGCTTTCATTGTGCCGCCGAAAAGTTTTATTGCCTCTCGTTTGGTCCGTATGCAGTTCATACGCCTAGTAAAGTGTACTTTCCGGACAAAGTCAAGGACACTTCTCATTGCGGTAAGGATACTTGATCGATGAACGATATTGCCGACCGAATTAAAGAAATAAGGGATCGCCTGAACCTGACTCAGGCGGAGCTGGGAGCACACGCTGGCGGCGTGAGCAAGTCTGCTGTCCATCAATGGGAAACTGGCGTGACCAAGCCCGCATGGGAAGCTTTGAGTGCCATCCACAAGAGTTTGCGGATCAGGCCCGACTGGGTGATGCGTGGCGAGGGAAATATGCTAGAGGGGTCAGGCTTGGACGGGCTCCCATTCGGCACGGGCACGATTGCGCTTACACCCAAACAGCGAGCGCTGCTGGGGATTTTCGACCGGCTGACATCCAGTCAACAGGAAGCCATCATTCGCGAGCTTGAGGATATTAAACGGAAAAACGAAGAAATAGTGGAAGAGCTGACCCGCAAGGCCAGACCTATCGGAAATGGTTCTTAATTAGCATCTAAGCCGGGTACCGGTTACACCACGGAATGGGACTTTCGGCGCGCCTACCAGAGGTCATACGCTGCCTGCTGGCCAAGCCAGAGGTCCGCGCGTCCGCCCCGGTCTGGTCCTAGCTAGGACTCGATGCGCAAAGCCATTTCCGGCGAGATTGCCGCTTGCCCATTGAATACCCTTGATGAAGAAAAGCTAGCTTGACTTTTACTTGTTAAGAATGGTTAACTGTGCCCACCGAAGCCACCCACTCGGGTCGGCATCCTTGGGGGACCACATGGCACTCTCCGCCGTATCCAACCGTACCAACAGCAAGCGGCAAAGCTATATCACGCTAACCGTTCAGTACCGCGACGGGCTCACCCTGAATTATCTCTTCGAGCGATCCGCCAGAGTCGCGGATCTTATGGTCGCCATCCACCGCGCGGGGCGCGTGCGCAAGGTCGTGCTCTGGGATGAAATGCGAAGCTCAGGACGGGTCCGGAATGGAGTACGGTGATGTCGGCGCAACGCTGGGCCGGGATCATCCGGCTGTGCGATGGGAAGCTGTTACCGGTTCTGGGGTGCGACCGTCGGGATAATGCCCTCTACTTGCATGTGCAGGGTGCAGCCGTGGATTTTTGGGCCACGCCGGCTGAACTTCACCAGCGCGGGTACCGCCTGGTTTTGGCCAAGCCGGCTGTGTGGGATGTGTGGGGGGAGGGAAGCCCATACTACAGCCCTGGCTGAGTCGTGGGAGGATTCGGTTTACTTCGGTGGCTAGCAACCTGCAAAAAGATATCTGGAGAAACCGTGGGTAAAACAAACGTTCCCCAAGGAAGACGCCCCCGTGACGATGGTCAGCATTTCTCTGGCCTTTACCAGATTCCAGTTCGGACATGGCCTTTTGGGTTGCGGTACTGGGCACCTTGACCTCTAAGGGTGGGCGGCCCTCTTCAGCGATCCGGAACAGGAGTAGAACCCTGCTTGCAGGGCAGGCCCTATGCGGATAAGCCTTGCTACGCAGGGGCCGCATGGGAAAGCTATACCTTTTCCATGCGGCCTTTATCTTGCGTTCTGTTCACTTAGTATTTAGTATGCGGCAATGGAGTGTTGTGGGAAATGGAAATGGCCCGCAGCAGATGCGAACACCAGTTTTTTCGGTGGTATCCACAGCATTTCAATTGCTATGCGTTTGCGAGGTGTAAGCATGCAACGGCCTCAGGGGGAAGTACAACAGCCTCCGGGGGAAGCAGTAGATATCAGCAGTTGGGAGGTCGAAGATGAATTCTCTCCTTACCCAGAGGGGGCTCGTGACAAAACTCTCCTTCGTTCACCGCAGAGGTCTGACCACCTGTTCTTGGTCCCCGGACATAGGTACCTGTTCAAACGTTCGCCTCCATGGTGTCCTGACCAATTTTGGACAGAGATCCTCGCATTCAAGATTGGATGCCAGTCAGGAGTCACTGTACCGCCTGCCTTTGTTGCGTTCAATAGCAGCAATGGGGACTGCGGGGCACTCATCGAATGGTTCTACGGCTACAATGACGAGTCAGATGAGCAGTATGTGCCCGGCGGTGACTATCTAACAAGCATGATAGATAGTTATGACCGGAAGAGAGGGCGACAACATAACCTTGATTCCATTGTTCAGCTCATGGAGCAATACACTGTCAAAGATTGGCGCGAGTGGTGGTGTGATACCTTATTTTTCGATGCCCTCATCGGCAACACAGACCGCCATCAAGACAACTGGGGTCTTCTATGGCGTGATGGGCAGGCGCGGATGGCGCCAGCTTTCGATAATGGCAAGAGCTTTGGGCATGAGATCCTTCCACACAAAATGAAAGCATTTGCGGACCCAGCAAGTGTGGACCGCTACCTTCGACAGGGAAGGCATCATGTCCGCAGGTATGCGGACGGGGAGCGGCCACAACATGCTCAGTTACTCCTTGACGTTTGCAGATCCGATTGGGGGATGAATGACCGTCTGGTCACGCGAGTTAGCACCTTTATTGTAGATGACATGAGGACTACCATAGAGTCAATGCAGAGGTTTGATATTGGAGTTCCTTTGGGCAGCGAAAGAAGAGGGCTCATCCATAACTTGACTCAAGCACGCCACCAACATTTAACCAGAATTCTTACTGAATAGTCATGAACTTAATTGAACGCACATTCAATCCTACGCGACTACTGCTAGCTTGGCAGACCCCCAAGGGCGGCCCCTTGTACTCGGTTGGTGAGTTAATACAACGAAACGACCAGACTGACTTTCGATACCTGATTGGCACAGACGATTTTCAGGCCGCTGCAGATCAAGGGTTTTCGGGATACTCAGCGTTTCCTTTGAGAAAGGGCGAGTTCACAGACGGCGTTATGGACGTTTTTATGCGTAGGCTACCTCCTCGAAAGAGGGGGGATTTCGCACAGTACTTGGAGAAGTTTCGGCTGTCCCCGGATGCTGACCTTTCTGATTTTGCGCTCCTCGGCTACTCCGGCGCAAAGTTGCCGTCAGACAGCTTTTCTGTCCTATGGCCGATGGATGACATCACGGCTCCGGCAGAGGTGTTGTTGGATGTGGCGGGATTCCGTTATCAGAACGTCAGTATGAAAGACCTTAGTATTGGGATGATGGTGAGCTTCATACCTGAGCCTGAAAATGAGATAGACAATGGGGCGATCCGGATAGAAACAAGCGGTCGCCGCATCGGCTACGTTAAGCGCGCGCAGTGTGACGCTGTCAGGACTTGGATAGACCGATACGTCATTGAAGCTCAGTTAGAACGCTTCAACGGCACACCAGAACGGCCAGTGATATACGTCTTTTGTCGCTTGCGTTCCGCTTCCTAAAGTCCAAGGACTGTAAGTCGTCGGGAAGGTGGATTCCGTCGGTGACCTCCCTGCAAAAGATCGGCACCATACCCTTCGCCATACCATGTGCTTCAATGTTTGGCAGTGGTGATCAAGCCTCGATTCACCCAGAGCGGCCAGCGAACCTTCCCAATCTCGGTGTTGAAAAAGGACTCGAACGAAATGACCGACTTCGCCTTCTTGTATTCGGTTATATCCGAGTTCTTGAGGCTCTCGGGAACGACCAGCACGATGCCCTGCAAGTCCATGTCCTTGATGGCGTTCGCGGCGATGTTCTCATTGACGGTGGCAAGATAAAGATCGCAGTTCGTCTTCTCCTGGCTGACCTGCTTCCAACGCTCGCGCAGCGTCGTCTTGGCCGACAGCACGAGGGCCTCCCTGTTCGTCCGCCCCGCTTCGTCGTATAGGGCCTTGATGGCAGGATGAAGTCCGGCCGCCGGGTTGCCCATGTCTTGCTCCTCGATGCCTATTTCATCTTCTGGGAATATCTGAGGACGTTTTGCCCTGAAATAATCCCGCCGGTCTATAGGTCTGAGCGGTTTTTTGTCGCGATCCCGGCGGGATTGGGTTTTCGCCATGTGCGGATTTTGCTTTTGCGCCGCCCCATGGCTCCGGGCCGGAGCCGAGGGGCATGGCCGCCTTTAATGTTCCTCAGAATCGGACTCGCGCAAGCGGGCGGCGTGGCTGGCAGATGGTTTCCGCCATGGTGATGAAGGGAATATCGTCGTCAAATTCCTCCATCGGTGTAGGCCCCATATCCCCGCCGCCCCCACCGCCATGCTGTGGCACTGGAGTGCCACCATCGGCCCCGTCGCGGCGGCCACCAATCAACTGGAGCCGGTCGCCCACGATCTCCGTGGAATACCGCTCCTGACCGTCCTTATCGGTCCATTTTCTGGTGCGGATACGCCCCTCGATGTATGCCTGGTTCCCCTTGCGCAGATATTCCCCGGCGATCTCTGCCGTTTTGCCAAATAGCATCACCCGATGCCACTCCGTCCGTTCCTGGCGGTTGCCGTCCCGATCCTTGTAAGCTTCTGAAGTGGCAAGAGAGAGGGCGGCAACGGCTTTTCCGTCTGACATATACCGCATCTCGGGATCTCGGCCCAGATGGCCCAGTAAAATCACTTTGTTGACACCAGCCATTTTTATTCTCCTGTATTACACGATGCCCAGGGGCAAATGACCGGGGGATCCGGCCTCAGGTGGGTATAGCATTCCGCCGTTGCGATCCAACATTAAGCTGCGGGATCAGATCCATATTCCTTTCCTCGACGATGGCTTTGCCAGTCAAAGCGCAGCAGCCCGCCATTCTGGCAAAGCCGGTCGAATGCGGCCTTGCCCAGGTATTTTTCAATGCCGTCGATATCCTCATTGGACAGAATCATGGTGGGCCTCATATCGCGGTAACGGTGGTCGATGACCTCGAACAGATGGACGCGCTCCCCGTCGCTGCCAAAAGTTTTTCCCACCTCGTCAATAATGAGTAACCCTACCTCCGCGAATCCGCGAATGACCTCCAGCTCCGTGCTGTTGCCGACTCCGCGCTGCTGCCAGGTCTGGCGAATTCGGGCAATGATGTCGTAGGCCGTGACATGGAGCACGCTGCGCCCCTGGGCTAGCACCGCCCGGGCGATAGCCGACGCCAGATGGTTCTTGCCGGTGCCGGGATCTCCACAGAGGATGAGGCAGGATCCCTTGCGGGCGCGCTCATCGAAATGCTCGGCGTAGTCACGGCAAGTGTCGAGGGCTGTCTGCTGTCCCGTGACCTCGACCACGTAGTTGCTGAAGTCACAATCGATGTAGCGGGCGGGGATTGCCGCACTTTCCATGAGCCGGCGGGAGGCCTGCTCCGCTGCGCACACCGGACAGACCGGCGACATGTAACGGATGGTGCCCAGATCATCCACCGTGGATATCGGATATCGGCCATGGCGCGTGCACTCGCGGTGCTGGGGATGGCGGTCAGGCAGGATTGCCACGTTATTGGAATCAAAACCCCAGCGGGCAAGGAGATCACTGGCAGTATCGCCAGCATGGATTGGTGGTTGATATTTACTTTCTGACTTCTTCGGTAATGCCATGGCAGATCTCTCCTACAGGGCAATGAAATGAGGTTTGGCAACGGCGAGGGGCGGAAGGAGTGAGCGGTTTGGCGGCCCCGCTGCCGGTTTGTTCTTTCCTCCTTCCCTGGGAGGCTGTCCAGGATCTTTCAGCATCGCGGCGATGTATCCGACGTGGATACCGCTGCCTTTTTGCTCCAGCGCGATCTCTGCCGCAGCTAGGATGTGTTCATCGGAATGCCTTGCGCACATCTCCTGCACGACCACCATATGCGGAGCTGCGCGGACGCCAAGGGCGCGCAGCTGCTTGCAGAGAGCGCCTTCGCGGGTTGCTATTGGTTGTGTTGGCGTTTCCGGGGGCGGCGTTTCCTGACCCGTTTCACCAGCCGTTTCTGAAACGCTTATTAACGTTTCTTCTTTATCTCTTTCTCTCTCTCTTTCTTTATTAGGAAACGTTTCATCCGTTTCGTGAAACGTTTCATTGAAACGGTCTTGAAACGTTTCCGCCGTTTCATGTGCTTGGGTAGAGTGCGCATTTTCCTTCTGGGTCTTCTGTGCAGCCCGCCAGCGCCGAAGACGCTCACGATCCTTGGCGCGGGGGTCCGCAGAGTTCAACGCAGGCTGCTGGGGCTTATTGCCCAAGGCATCCAGCACCATTTCCGCCAGCACGGGATGGTACAGACGGCCATCAGAGCAGAGTGAGAAGCCATGCAATGCCATAGGCCTGACCTTCATCCATCGCCTGGGTGAGCCTCTATATCCGGCAAGGCATGCCAGAATCCTGTCATCATTAGGAAGACTGCCAGCAGGCACTTGCCGCATGGCTTCGGTCCAGAGTTTTACGGCAGCGCCGAACTCTTCGTTGCTGGCCAGATGAATAAAATCGCTGGAATGAAGCCGACTCAAATCCAGCTTCATCCATTGGTAGGAACGGAGGTCAGCGTCCACCGGTATTGGCGGAGGCGAATGTGAGCAATCGTTGGCGTTCACACCGGATGTGTCTGCTGGCATGGTTGAATCACCTCTCGATAAATCGGCCCGATAAGTGGGTATAGCCAGCGGCCGTTGCGATCGGTATGAACGAGCCACTTACCTGTCTCCCGATTTTTGCCTGGCCCGCCAGCGGCGCAGGCGCTCACGGTCCTTTGCGCGTGGATCCTGGAACTCCCGCAAGGAGAAACCTTCCCGTACCGGCCTAGCCAGGATGTATCCGTTGGCTTCGACGATCTCGGCGATCTGTTGGGCGGTCACAACCATGGCACCCTCCGGTACCGGCTCAGCACGGTAGCGGCCATCGGCCTCGAAAGTGAGGAGTAGTTTCATGCCGGGCGGAAGCATCTGAAGGCCGGAGGCTCTTGATGGCGGGCTGCCATAGCGGCCCTGCTGGCGAATGGCTGGCAGGACCTCCTGCGTCACCCAGCGCCGGAAAGGCTTGGCTTCGAGCTTCTGACTTTTGAGCAGCGCGTGGTAGAGGCCAGACTCGGAAATGATGGTGACGGTTTGATCGCCGCCAAGGGTACTCACAATCTGAGTACCCTTTTCGTCTTCATCCAGCCAACGGGCCATATTCAGCGCATCGCGGTAGCCCAGTGCCTGGGCCACGTCGCCAGCGACAAACCAGACCTGGCCGTCGCGGTCGACGGTTCGGACTTCGGTGGAATGGAATTGGAAAACGACAGGCGCGGCTGCGCCTTGAGGAATAGGTGTGGTCATGACAATTCTCCGTTTGTGCGGTTGTTCAACCGCCCTCCCTCGACGCCAATCAAGGGTGGGCGAACCGAGCGGGTTGGCGTACCGGCCAAACGGTACCGGCGAGCCCGAAGGCTCCCCGCCCGACCCGCCCATAGGAGCAAAGCCAGACCACGGACAAAAAAAGACCGCATCCCTGAAAAGGGTGGCGGCTGTCCGCCGTTTGATTCCGGGACGCCAATCCCGGTCACCGGAACCCCGGTGACGGGATTAGCGTAGACCCGGAGGCGGCGGGTGTCAAATAACCAGTTGCTCCGCTTGCCACTGGCTGCGTCCACGTCGGCTGTGTCTGCTGGCATGGTTGAATCACCTCTCGAAATGTTTCCATGAATGGGTATAGCAAGAGTCCGTTGCGATCCGTCCAGTGCATAGACACTCTCATAAAAAACAGATAGATAGAAATAATCTGCTACTGGGCAGGAAAGTTCGCAACGACAAGCGGCTATACGTCAGAAGCTGGCCTTTATGAGGATGACCCTTTGAAAAAACGTTGCCCCACCCCTACTCAGCAGCGCGCCGAAAAAGTTCTGCCACTGTCTGTGTTCACCGTTGCTACGCTGGAAGCACGACTCTTTCTGGAAGAGAACGTACCGCCTGCCCCGCCCGAAACTCTGAATAACCCCACGATGGTTGCGGGCTTTCTGCGCGACACAGTGATTCGGCCAGCCCTGAAACATCTGGCGTTTTTGGGCATGGCCCCGGAGCATCGCTTTGTGGTGCGCAACGCTCCGTGGATTGCAGAGAACCCCAAGGCGCCCCGGATGCCCGAAGGCTATGGCCGACTGTTTCAGCGGCCCGCCGGAATTCTGATCGGCAGTCTGTTGTTCCGGTATCTGACGGCTTTGACGGATCAGTCCAGCAATGCCCATCGGTCCTATCTCAATGCGGCATCCGGGCTTTCCATGGTTGTTGATGTGAACATGGCCGTGCCGGCGATACAGATATATCTCCCCAAGGTCGCAGCCCTCGCCATAGGTCACGCTGTCGCCACGCATTTTGTACTCGGGAAGGGGGTCAGGTAATTCAGACCAGAGTGCCGATCCAGAAACCGCCGCGCTATACCCCATAGTGGCGGCTATACGCCAGTAGGACCGACGGCAAATTAGGAGAGGCGATGCTTACTCATGAAGATTTTGACATATTGGCAGGCGCGGCCACGGCTCGGCTCCTGTCGGTCATGACACAGACTGCCCAGGAAACCAGTCCTGTGGATACCGTAGATGGCCTGGACGTCCGTATTCGTGACCTGCTCATGGATTTGCGCGGGGTTCTGGACGGGCCTCCGGACGGGATTTTGACGGCTCTGGTAGACGACGATCGGGTCTTCCATCTGTATTGCAATAACGCTGAGGGGGATTACGACCATCCGGCGGTTGCGCTCGCGGTACAGCGTATGTTCTCCGATCTAAACCCCGTTTTTGAAGGATTAGATGCGTCCGCGCCTGAAGCGGTCCGGGATTGGCTGGATGCGTATGGCGATCGTGAGCACAGCATAGCCTGGCTAGCCCAGCGTATTGCGGATCTGCTGGTGGCGGATGCCAGCCAGTTCGCCGAAGCAGCTAAACGGCATTGATAGGGGGATACTGATGAGTACAGCACTGGAAGATTTGGAAGCCCAAGCTACCACTGATTCATCGGCTGCACCCATCACCTTGGACAGCCTGCTTACCCAGGCAGAAGCGGCAGGGTATCCGCAGACTGCCCTGGAAAAACTGAGGTCTCACGCCAATCTGCTCCAACGGACGGTCCAGATTGCGCAAATCGATGTGGACGCCGAAGTGGGATATGTTCATGATCATCTGCCGGAGCTGCGGCGAGCGCGAGCCCAGGTGCAGCGCCTGGCTGCAGAGAATCTGGTGAGGGAGCCTGCCGAGCGACAGGCCAGGCTGAATCATGCACATAAGCTTGAGCAGCAGGCTGGAGAACTATCGGCCCAGAATGTGGACGAACGATGGAAGGCCCGTGCTCTGGTAACGGAGCTATCTATCCGGCTCTCGGCCCGGCTGCGCCAAGTCCAGGTGTCTACGCCAGAGGTGGACCCAACCAGCCTGCGGCTCTTTGAGCGGACCATGCGTGCCAATACTGCAAGCGCCGAAGCGAGCGGATTTTCCAAAGCAGAGGCCCAACACGCGGCGCGACTGGCCTTCCTGCAGGCTATGGTGGAGACGGAAGCAACTCCGGATGATCCGGCGGGACTGCACGCGGCCATTGCCCAGTATCGCAAAAACACCACCAAAGAGTCTGGGCCCGAGCCGGGACATCTGCATGATGTGCCCTTGCCAGAGCATGAAGAGAAGAGGGATAGGAGACATCCCAACGAGCTCTATATACCACTCGAAATCGAGGATATAGTGACCCGGTTGGAATCCCGGGAGGAGAGCCAGCAGGCGATGGAAGTCGCGCGACTATCCAGGGCTTTATCCCTGGCTGCCGCCGCTGATCTCAGTCCGCGCCAGTTCGCCATTTACCATGTGTTGGCAGAAAACACCCATTTGTTTGACTGGCGACTGGATGAGCGGAACCGGCTTCTGTTCCAGAAGCGGGAAGGCGTGGAGAAAGGAGAGAACATCGCGCATACGGTGATGCGTGAAGTAGGGGGATTCTCTGGCAAGGGCGCGGCCTATCGTGCTGTTCATGACACCCTGGATCGTCTGGGAGAAGCCTTTCAGAAGTACGGGCGAGATGCCACTATCGAGGATGTTCCGTCGGAGAAGCGCACCCAGGTGCTCGATCGTCTTACGGCCAGCCCCGGACGGGTTATGGGCGCGGCTCGAACGCAGAGGACGCCTCATGACAAGGCAAGGTCCCGACAGACTACTATGGCCAAAGATGATGTGGATCTGGGATAATTTGGGGTACCTGGAAAAGCGTGCTAGAGGTGCTGGAGTTCGCTTGGCCAGATAGGCCTTGGAAAGCACCATCCTGAGCGGGCTGGCCAGCGCTTGTGTAAGCAACAAGGCTCACCTCCTGCGGATTGGTCTACTCACCCGTATTTACCATCCCCGGTACGGGGACAGTACGACTATCTTTATCTCTAGGGGCTGCCCATGAGTGAGGCGTATGCTTTTTTGCTTGAAGTCCGGCCAGAAAAAGTGAGAGAATGAAGACTATGATACCCATTTTGACCACCCGCGCCGGGAAGCTTTACCAGGGCGACTGCCTAGAGATGCTCGCCCAAATCGACCCTGAAACCGTAGATCTCGCTTTCGCCGATCCTCCGTTCAACCTCGGTAAAGAGTACGCGTCCAAGATCGATGATGCGCTCGCTGAAGAGCACTACCTTGCCTGGTGCGAGTCGTGGCTCTTAGAGATGGTTCGTGTTCTGAAGCCGGGCGGAACCCTTATGCTTTGGAGCCTTCCCAAGTGGAACTTGCCTCTTGGAGCGTTTCTTCGGAAGCGATTGACTTTCCGCCACTGGATTGCAGTCGATATCAAATATAGCCTACCCATTTCAGGACGGCTCTATCCCTCGCATTATTCCCTCTTGTACTACATCAAAGGTACGAAGCCGGCGATATTTCATCCAGATCGACTTCCAATTGCCTGCTGCCGTCACTGCGGTGGCGAACTGAAAGACTATGGCGGCTACAAAAACAAGATGAATCCGAGCGGAGTTAATGTCAGTGATGTATGGACGGACATACCGCCAGTTCGCCACGCCAAATACAAGAAACGTGATGCGAATGCATTATCGCTAAAACTGATGGATCGGATTGTGAGTATGTCCACCGATCCCGGATCGCTTGTCCTCGATCCGTTCGGTGGATCTGGCACTACTTATGTAGCAGCTGAGTTAGCCGGTCGGCGGTGGATAGGCAGCGAATTGGAATGCTCGTCAATCATCGAACGTTTCGATTCCCTGGAGGCCGACCGCGAGCATATTGAAGAAATATGGGCACAAAAAAATAGGTTGTTCACTGACGCAGATTTGAAGCGCCGAGCAAAGTCGGGGAGACCACTATCGCAAGACTATCGCATTGAAGATCGAAAAGAAACTGAAACAAATGCGTGCCTTTGCGATGCAGTGGCGCGGGAGTGAAGCATCGTGAGTGCTAAGTGGTCGGATTGATTCTCTTACCCTTGCCTTCGATTGCGCGGCCATCCTTCCCTACTTTGAGGTAAGGAAATTTCGGATCATCGGTAAGTTCATCATGCTCAACAACGGCGATTGCGAGCATGCCGCGCTCCACGGCAGTCCCCATACTCTTCCACATCCCAAGGTATGGGGATAACTCACCAATGTTCCCGATTCGATCTGTCAAATGCTCATAGAGACTTCTGCTCGGAAGTATCAGCACCCCAGCCTGAATTTTCTTTGCCGCCAGAACAATCGACAACTTATTTAGACTTCGGTGAGAGGATGAAATATTTCCAGTTTCCCATTCGATAGCCACGCGTATTCCGCCATCTGTTGTCGTGACAAAATCAAAATCTCCAAATGCCGACGTAATCGGTTCGGAATAGGGCTCCATTGATGGATAAAGATGAAATTCAGGCTGTTCTTCAAGATGCTGCAGGTCCACTTCACCTTCGGCTTGCCATCCTTCAATCTTGACCATATGGTCCAGGAATCGGCTCCGAAGGTACCCCACTCCATTGCGGTTCCATTGCTTAGATATAGGGTCCTGAGTCTTCCGACGCAGAACAAGCTTTCCGCTCCCTTCCGGAGAGTCGATGCTTTCGATTGATCGAACGAACGACTGATGAATGCGATCCCAATCTAGGCTTGAAACAACTTCGCCACGGTCGAAAAGTACTAATGTGCGGAGCCACTTCATTTCGGAAGTCCCGCAATATCAGGCAGACCAGCTGTCAGCGCGGCAACATCACAGTGAAGAGCCGTGCAAATTTGACATAGCACCGTGAACGTAAGGTTACGCTCCCCGCGCTCGACGCCTCCGATATATGAGCGATCAATCTGAGCTGAACTCGCAAGGTCTTCCTGAGTCCACCCATTCGTTTTTCGCTTTTCGCGAATGCGCGTCCCCAGCTGTTTAAGCACGTCATTTTCCATAGCCGTATGTTCACCAAATGCAGACTATGAGTCCACGGACTAGAGTGCTCATTCTAATGAACGGCGAGTTAAGCCCTGCCTCCGGTAGCAGGTTTGTGGGAGGGGGTGCGTCGCTGCGACGCACTTCAGCGAACGCAAGATAAAGGGTTCACGAGAAAGCTATACCATTGGCTCTTCGTCGGATCGAGTGGGTAGGGGGTGGTAGAGGGCCGGGCCGAAAGACATCACCTGGTCGGCGGCGGGCGCGGCTGCCAACCTCCATCAACGGGGTGGCTTCGCCTTCACCTTCCATGCGGGCAGCACAGAGAGATCAATGATCCCACTGTACATCTCGGGCGCTGCCCGCCTCGCTCGCTTGCGTTCACGATACGCCGCCGACGCCGCCTTGCTTGCCGCCTTCGCGTCAGGATGCTTCCGTGGTCTGCCGCCGACCCCCTTGCCTTGCTTGGTTTCCATAGCCTCGCCCTCTTGCCGTTGGCACCTTTATGTATATGACGGTGACATAAACATAAACGAATTTATATAACGGTGACATAAATTAGTCAGCCAAAATCACCCCAATCAACCCCGGGCCCTGCTGGCTGCAAGAGGCAAGGTGCGCATGGAGCAACAAGGTCGGCGGCACAGGTCTTCAGTGTCCGCCGACCCGATCACCTGGTTGGCGGACGCTCCCGTCGGCGGCTGAGCACCCGCAAAAACTTCATCAACATGGCCTACCTGATCCTTTGGGTAAGCTGGATCTCAGGCTACCCACTTGAAATGACGAGGAACCATACCATTCCGTTCTGCCAGATTTGGTGCGTAGCAGCTACGCCCCCTGGGCATATCCCACCCCCTGCCGATCGCAACGGCTCTTGGCTATACCTCACCAGGAAGTCAGCACAGGAGCTGCTATTGTGACCTCAGTTATCATTGCCGAGAAGCCCTCCATGGCCCGCGCTATCCGCGATGGCCTGGGGGATGCGGCCAACCAATACGAAATCACCAATGCTTTTGGGCACATCCTGGAGCAGGCCGAGCCGGACACGTATTTGCCCGATTCCGTCCCAAGGACAGCCAAGGGAAAGAAGGTCTGGCGGATGGAAGACCTGCCCATTCTGCCCGACCAATGGGTCAAGCATCCCAAGCGGGAGGCTCAAACGCAGCTCAAGAAAATCGGTCAGTTATTGAAGTCCGCCGATACTGTCGTCAACGCCGGCGACCCAGACCGGGAGGGCCAGCTCCTGATCGACGAAATCTTGGAGCACTTTCGCTATCGTGGCCGTGTTCAGCGGGTTTGGCTGAAAGCACTGGACCGCGAGAATATCCAGAAAGCCTTTGCGGCTCTGGAGAACAATGAGAAATACCGCCCGCTGAAAGACGCGGCCGAGGCCCGAAGCCAGTCCGATTGGCTGGTAGGCATGAATCTGACACGGGCAGTGACCGTCCAGTCGGGAGATCTCTTCTCGGTCGGACGGGTCCAGACGCCGACGCTGGCTCTGGTGGTGCAACGGGATCTGACGATCGAGAACTTTCAGCCCCAGGACTACTTCGAGGTCTTTGCCCAGTGCCAGCACAGCAACGGTAACTTTCTGGCAAAGTGGGAAGCGCAAAACACCGATGGGCCGAAGCTTGCACCCTGCAAGGGCTTTGACCCAGAGGGGCGTCTGATTGACCGCAGGCTGGCGGAGGCCGTGGCGGCCAAGGGGACTGGCCCGGGCCGTGTGACCCGTTTTGAAGCATCGGCGCAAAAGCAGGCCGCACCACTGCCCTTTAGCCTGTCCGCACTGCAAAAGGTGGCGTCCAGCCGCTTTGGCATGTCGGCGCAGCAGTGCCTCGACACCTGCCAGGCCCTATACGAAAAAAAGATCACCACCTACCCGCGCACGGACTGCCGCTATCTGCCCGAGGAGCAACTGGCGGACGCCCCGAAGATTCTTCGGGCGCTACCCATACCGGAGCCCGTCCGTGGTCTGGTGAATGCCTCACAGAAGCATGCGGCCTGGAACAACAAGAAGATCACGGCGCACAACGCCATTATCCCCACGGGTGAACGGGTGTCCGGACTCTCAGATATGGAGTCCAGACTCTTTGATCTCATCTGGAAGTCCTATGTGGCTTTGTTCCTGCCCGAGTACCGCTACAAGGCGCTGTCTGCTCTGGTGGAACTTGGGGGAGAGGCCTGGAAAGCAACCGGACGGCAGGACCTCGATCCGGGCTGGAAGCGGCTCTACGGCGCGGCTTCGGTCTCTGAAGAGGAAGACGATGTGGAGGAGGCCAGTGCCCCACTGCCGACGATGAGCCAAGGCGATACCGTACAGGGCATGGGTGGCCAGGTGCAGGCAAAGCAAACCAAGCCGCCGGCACGATTCACCGATGGCTCGCTGATCGACGCTATGAGCAACATACATAAATTCGTCACGGACCCGGAAGCCCGTGCCAGGCTCAAGGAGACTTCGGGGCTGGGCACAGAGGCTACCCGTGCGAGCATTCTGGAAACGCTCTTGAAGCGGGAATATCTCCAGAAAAAGGGCAAGCAGTTGATCTCGACGGCCAAGGGCCGGGCGCTGATTGCCTACCTGGAACAGCGCGGCTTGCGCGAGTTTGCCGATCCGGTCACGACCGCCCGTTGGGAAGATTTGCTCTCGGCGGTGGCCGAGGGCCGCGTGCCGGCGGACAAGTTTCTGGCCGCCGTGGTGGAAAGTGTCAAGGCGGCGACATCCAGCCTGAAGTCGGGAAGGCTGGCACCCGGCCAAGGGGCAGGGATTGCAAGTCAAGGCAAGACCAGCGGCAGAGGAAAAGGCAAGGAGAGAGGAAAGGCAGGCAAAGCCGTGCCCTGCCCGGTCTGCAAGGGGGAGACTACTGTTCGTCGTCTGGAATCCAAAAAGAAAAAAGGGGTGTTTTTCTGGTCCTGCTCGAATCGGGATGCACACCCGTTGCTGGCCGATGATCAGGGCAAACCTGGCAAGCCATTTGGACAGAAATAATGACTGGTCTGCTCATCCTCGCCCGTCCCCATGTGTCCCTCCTGGATGGGCCGCGTCTCGCCTGGTGGCTGACCCACAATACCGGCGTCCGTAGCGCGACTTTCCCGGTGGATCCAGCCTATGCCCGGCATCCTTTTTGGTCGCCATTGCTGCGTGCCTACGGGCATGTGGCTGGCGGGCACCGCATGGTAGCCCTGGATACGGAAACCCCCTTCGGTCTGCGTTCACTGACCAGGGCATTGCAGCGGGGGCAGACCGTGGTGCTGTTTCCCCAGGGGACAGGTCTTCAGAAAGGTCCTTATCGGCCTGATCGTCCGGGAGCGCAGTGGCTTCTGGATCAGGTCCGTCCAGAGGTGCTGACCGTCACGATGGGGCATCCCATTTTCATCGGGCGAAGCACGGAGGGTATTTCGTATGCGTAGGATGTCGAATCTCGCTTTCAATCAGGACTTCCCTGCCGCATCCGGGCGGACCGGACTCAAGGCGGAAAGCCCGGTCATTCTGAACCGTGACAGGGAGAATCCCTTTGATCTGGACGCGGTAGGCGTGTGGCTGGAAGACGTTCCTGGTATCCCCCTGGGATGGCTGTATCGCAAGGACACGAACCGGCCTGTGGTCCTGCAGGCGTTGGACCGGGGAAGAGTCATTCAGGGCCGGATCGTCCTGCGCCCGGGGTCCGCAAACCGCTGGGAACGGCAGAAAGCCGTGCTGTTCTGGCTTTGAGGAATCTGATGCGAAAAAAAGCGCTTGCGATTCTCAACGACCCCGCCCGTTGCCTGCCGTTACTGTTCACGGTCTACGGCATGGACACGGACGAACAGCTCTCGGACTGGCTAGCTGCAAGCCTGGGCGATGAAGCGGAAATGTTGGTCAAGAAACTATTGGTGGAAGGCTTTTATTACTCACGGGAGCCCGATCTGCTCATATTTGCCCGCCGTAAGATTTTGGAGGAACCGGATGGAGCCGAATAACCACAACCCAGAGAGCAGGGTGATCCCACCTCGTGCGCTGCGTTCTGATGTGCCGGGCGGCACGGCCTGGGTTCCCCGATGGAAGTGGGCAGGCCGTTTGTTTGGCCGTGAGGTACAACTGCCGTCTACCATTCATAGTGCCCCGGGCATTCCCGCTGCTGATCTCCCCGTGGCAGATTCTCCGGCGGCAACGAAGCCAACTCCGCCAGAGGTAAATGGTACGGTGCCGGAAGAAAGTTGTTCATCCCGAGGGCAGGTCATGTATCCGCTATTTGCCATCCTGACAGCCCTGATCCTGGCTTATGGCTTGGGTGTCACTTTTGGCTACGTGCTGGCGGCAGGGAAGCCCCCTGCCTGGATGTCCGGGAGCGTGGTGGGTGCTTTTCTCCTAGCGCCCTCCGGGGGGATTCTGTTGTTTCTGGCGGGTCTTGCCTGCCTCGTGCAAGCAACCGATGACCGGGGAGCACGGATTGTGTGGTGGCTGGCGGGATCTGGGTTTTTCGTCCTCTTTCTGCTGGCTACCTTTGGCGGTCTCCTGTGAGCGAAAAGCGATCTGACACATCCGTATCGGGAAGGTCTTTTGTTCGCGGACGCAGCATTGATGAGGAAGATCGCCACGGCCGGCCCCAGGCTGCCCGGCTCGTGCGCCGGATGACGGCGGAGCGCCGGGCACTCCCCAAAGGATCCGTAGGCAAAATTTTTGCAGACAGTAAAATCTCGGCAGGCCGCAAGGCCATCAAGCCAGCCCCGAAGGGCGCGGCGGACAAAGGGGCCGCCCGCCGGGTGACGGTCAAGATGAACTACGCGGCCAACCGCAAGCAGGGCCAGTGGGCCGCTCATGGGAGCTATCTGGAACGAGAAGGCGCCCAAAAAGAGGACGAGCGGGGCAGGGGATTTGATGCCAGGAACAAGGAAGTCTCCCTTGCTGCGCGCCTGAATGAGTGGCAGATGGAGGGTGATACCCGTCTGTTCAAGGTCATTCTGGCTCCCGAGGATGGCGACCGTCTGGCGATCCGGGGGTACACCCGCGAGTATATGGCCCGCCTGGCTCCCCATCTGAGCGAAAACCCGGAGCGGGTGGAATGGGCGGCCATAGACCACTACAATACGGGCCACCCTCATGTGCATCTGCTGATCCGGGGGAACCATGGACTGCGCATCTCCCCGGACCTGGTCCGGGCCGGGATGCGGGATCTGGCCTCCGGGCTCGCCACCGAACGCCTGGGGTATCGCTCGCCGGAGGAAATCCGGCTCTCCAGGGAAAAGCAGGTGGACGCCCGCAAGCTCACGCCCCTGGATCGAGAGATCGAGCGAATGGCAAAGCCCCTGGTCGAAGGCAAGTCCTTTCTGGCGGAGAAGGTGCTTTTGCCCAAAGACCGTGATTATGCCGACCAGCGGCTGCGGATGCGTCGCCTGGAAGCCTTGGAACGACTGGGGTTGGCGGAAAAAATCGGATCGTCCGTCTGGGCTCTGGACGCGGGCTGGACCAAGGGGCTGCGGGAGCTGGAAGTGTTACAGACTCGCTCGAAGATGGTGGCGCAATCCCGCGCCTTGATGACGGACCCACGTTGCCCGCCCCAGGTAACGAAGATCCAACCAGGAGAGCAGCTGGTAGGCCGGGTATTGGGCACGGGACTGGATGAACAGAATGATCGCAGCTACCTCCTCATCGAAGGCACGGACTACCGGGCGCATATCGTGTACCAAAACGCCGCCATTGAGAAAGCCCGTGCCGCCCAGAGCCTGCAATTGCGGCATCTGGTCGCCATCGAGGGCAAGGCGTTTGAGCAGGACGGCAAGACCATCCCGTACACTACCGTCGAGGTCTACGGATTGACTATCCCGGATAAGCCAATGCCGATCAAGATACCCGAAAAGGCCCTGGATGACGCCCTGGATGCGGGAGCACAGCCTGTCGATCATGCCAATACGGGCTTTCAGCGATTTTGGCATGAACAGCTTCTGGAGCGGCAACGGCAGCGGGCTTTGGAGAAGCAGAAGGACGAACAGAAAAGGCAGGAAGTGGAGAGGCAAACGCGAGATGCGGAGCCGGATACTCCCCAAAAATCTGGCCCTAAACCCAGGAGGTCTGGCCAGGGCCGAGACGATGTGGAGATGGAGTGACCGATATTCCTTACGCTTCCCATGGGTTAAAGATGCGCACGTCCGGCAGAACGAAATCACGCAGATTGCGTGTGACCAGGATTAATCTCGCGGGTGAGGCTCTGATCGCGTTCGAATTGCACGTCATCCGCCCGGCATAGGGGCGAGTTGTGCATGAATTCTACCAACGACGCCTTGCGTTGGGTCAGGCTGTCGTAATTGTTAACGGACAAAAAAGTATCATCCTGGATCAGCCGTATCCCATTGATTCTACCTTTTGAACAATTTCCACGTTTCACGAAGTATCATCCTGAGTAGCCCCACCGCCTTTGCCGACCCGGTGATGGTGGACAATAAAGTTTCATCCTGGTGCCTACGGGCATCCCTTGTGCTTGCGCTACACCCAATGACACATAGGCAGCGGAAGCGGTCATTCGGCGGACTGACAAGCATATTCTCGAAACTCGTCACTATGGCTGTAACCCGTGGCACTTTTTTGAGAACGGTTTTCGAGAATTACAACCGTTTGATTTACTTCGCAGCGGGAGCGGTCATTCCCAACCCAGCTTGGGGAGGAGTAGTATAAATCAATAGCTGCCATTCGATACGTGAGGAGGCTAGGCTCGCTTCCAGCGGGAAGCGGTCAGTGGGAGCGCAGCCACGATCGGCGGAACTTGGACGTGATGCGGATGCTCGGTGAGCGCGTTGCCAAAGCTGACGTCCGAGGACCATCAAGGTGACGAGCCGAGAGATCGGTAGTGGTGGCGCGACAGGGAAAAGTAGCGTTACGCTGAAGGCCATGAAGAAGTCAACTCGTCCGGAGCAGGAAATCCTTGCTTGGCGAGGTGGCCGTTAAACACGGCGTGGATGCGCTTATGTTCTCAGTTAGGAATACTGGGCCACTAATCCCGGCATCTGGGCGTCCAACGAACGCACTGGAGCGAGGTTGCTCGCTCCGAGCTCACTCGCTCGATCGAACTGCGGGGCATTCGCGAAGTACGCCTTTGTATTCACTGCAGCAAAGCGAAGGTTGACCTTGACGAATCCACCGCGTACAGATGTTGAACCCCCGACCGTCTCCAGCGGCGGTGCTGCGGCCGCTGGCGGGCTAGCCTTTCAGGCGCACTTAGGCGTCTTCTTTGGCTTGAGCATCCTCAGCCAGCGCTCTGTCGACTACGCCTTGGGTCTTGGCAACGTGCTACCTCTCTGGATGCGTTTCGAGACCGAGGCGCCAGTGGACGATATCCTGGTCGCTACCTCCGCAGAGGGCTTCATTGCCATCCAGGCCAAGACCTCTGTGAACCTCTCGGCCGTGCCCACCGGCGGGCTTGCCAAGACGGTTCAACAATTCGTGCGGCACTGGCTAGTGTGCAGGAACGGGGAGGGAGCTCAACTCTGGGATCGGCCACTCGATCCTCAACGCGATCGTCTGGTTCTCGCGGTTGGGCCCAACGCCCCGGCCTCCATACGCATTGACCTGCCGACGGCACTGCGTTTGTGCATCCAACCGGGATCAGCGGCCCTGACTCAGGACCAAGCGAGAGCCTTAGAGGTATTCAAGCAGTGCGCTGAAGCGGCCTGGAGTGACACGACCACCGAGCCGTGGACGCCGGACATCGTTTACGAGCTTGCGCGCCTGATCCATGTCTGGACTTTCGATCCGGACGGCGCGGACCGTCGTTCGATGGAAACGATCGCCACTGAGATTGCGGCACGGGGCCAGTCGCGGGCACTTCTCACGGCTTTGTTCCACCTGTGCGACCGGTGGATGGCCGAACGTGGCGGTGCGGATCTGGCCGGTCTCCGCCTGGCCCTGATGCAGGAGCACGTTGGACTGGCCACGCCGCCCCTTTACGCCGGCGACATCCGAGTCCTTCAGGCGCATTCGACGGAAATCGCTGCCGCCTTGCAGCGCTATGAGTCAATCGACCAGGGCGCGGGCACGATCCAGATCCCGCGAGAGTGCCAGAACGCGGTGCTCGCTGCAGCTGAAGGAGGGTCGCTGCTGATCATCGGCGAGCCTGGCGCGGGGAAGAGCGCCGTGATCAACACCCTTGCGCGGGAGCTGCGGCAGAGAGGCGACGTCGTCGAACTTGCCGTCGACCGCTACAGCGTCAACGATCTCGAGGGTCTCCGCGGCGAGCTCGGCCTTGAGAATACCGTGGTCAATGTACTTGAGGCTTGGGACGGGCCGACCGACGGTTGGCTAATCATCGATGCCCTCGACGCCACACGGGGCGGCCGGGGCGAGGGCGCGTTCCGGGGACTGATCGAACGTGTTCTGGCGCTCAAGGGACGCTGGAAGGTCGTCGCATCAATCAGGACCTTCGACCTTCGCATGGGCATCCGCTTCCGTGAGCTTTTTCCTGGGCAACCACCGGACGAAGCCTATCGTGATCCTAGCTTCTCCACTGTGCGGCACGTGCTCGTCCCGCAGTGGTCGCCGACCGAGTTCGCGCAGGTCCTGATTCAGGCGCCAGCACTCGGCCGGGCGCTGGAGGGCGCGCCGGCGAAGCTTCGGCAGCTGGCGGAGGTACCATTCAACACCCGACTGATCAACGAGATCCTCCAGTCCGATGCTGTCGCTGAGTCCCTGCGCGATCTCGCAAACCAAGCGGGTCTCCTGCATCTCTATTGGGACCATCGGATCGCAGGACTAGGTGCCGCTGCTGAGGCATGCTTGCATCGGGTGGTGCGTAGCATGGTCGACGCAAGGGCCTTGCGCGTCCCGACCGCCGTTGCGGCAGAGTCCTATCCAGAAGCTTTAGACGCACTCTGCGTCCACGCCGTGCTGATCCGAGTAGAGAACGACCGCTACGTCCAGTTTCGGCATCACTTGCTGTTCGACTACGTTGCCTCGCGGCTCCTGCTTGACACGGATGGGATCGTCTCTGGCAGGATTAGGTTCCCGAAATCGGAGGCCAAGGGTCTGATGCTGGCCCCCTCCCTCGGATTCCTCCTGCAGGAGCTGTGGGCGTCCGAGGCCGATCGTTGCCGATACTGGAACGCAGTCGAACAGATCGTTGCTGATAGCGAAGGGGATCCAATACTTCGCAGCGCTGCGGGCCGACTCAGTGCCGAGCTTCCCGAGACGGTGGCGGATACCTTGACCTTGGCCCGGCATGTGGATTCCGGTAACGCACGGGCCACCGCCACCCTCGGTCACGTAATTGCCGCTTTGGCGGTCCGGCTCGAGGACGATTCAAAGGTAGAGCTCGCTCCCTGGGTCGCTCTCGCAGGCGAGCTTGCGGGCAGCGTCCGGCGCATATCTCTCTCTTTGCGCTTTTTGGTCCATTTGCTCCTCAATACGGCCAAGCCACCTCAGGTATCGACCGAGGTCGGCATAGCCGCGAGGGCGTTGTTGCGCGACGCTTTCGATCACGAGGAGCCTCATGCGCGAGCGGCTTGGCTTATCCCCTTTGTCGTCACCACCTTTGCGACCGACCCAGTCACGTCTCGGACCCTCTTGGATGCGGTCTTCGATCCGCGCCGGTTCACAACGCACAGCTGGGAAGACGTGCCCGCACTGTGTCGGGAAATCGGCAAGCTTGCGCCGACAGCTCCAGACTTCGTAGCGCGTGTCTACGCCAAGACTTATGCCGGCAGCGTCGACTCGGATGTGGTCACGCGCCTAGGGGACAGCCGCATCCTTTCCCTCACTTCCAACGCTCGCCAAGACTATAGCATCGCGCTGTATTCCCTCTTAGAGTTCTTTCCGGAGTTTCTGAGAAGCCATCCTCTGGAGGCGGCCGAGGCACTTGTCGGCGCGGTCGAAGCCTATATCACCAGAACCCACCTCCCCCGCGCGGGGGAGGTGGGAGACCTCATCACGCGCACGATTGGCGACCGGATGGTCCGCCTGAAACCGGACATGAGCTACATTTGGGCGAACAATCCGGACGCCCCACATGCGCAGGACGGCGAGGCTTTGGTCGCCAAGTTCATGACTACCCTCGTCGCCCTGCCGGCGGACGTGGCCCTCTCCATCGCAGAGCAGTTGGCGTCGACTGCGGCGTCGGCGATCCTCTGGTCGAGGCTCTTCCACTCTGCCGTCCGGCGTGGTGACGGACTGGTTGATTTCTTGTGGCCAATTGCCGCGAGCGAAGCTTGGATCGTGGAACCCGATACCCGCAAGGATGCAATCGACGTGGTCGCGGCGGGATATGCCCGACGTACCTATGCCGAGAAGCAAACCCTGGAACAGGCGGCGCTTACCTTCGATCTGTCACGGTTCGCCGATCCGCTGGCGGCCAAGAAAGAGCTCATCGATCGACTCTTCAGCGCCATCGGCGCGGACCAGCTTGTAACGGTAGATGCTCGGTCACATCTTACGGCGTTGCCAGCGACAGCGGCCGACCAGAGCAACGACCGCCTGTTCCGCGTGAACACCAGTTGGGGCCGAGTGGATGCACTCGACTGGATTCCGGATCTCGAGCGGTCTCACCCATCGAACGCAACGATGATCACCGCCATTAAAGAGGCTCAGACCTACTTCGGCCTGGAGGCGGGACAGTCCGCCAAGTCGGAAATCGAAACGTGGCAAGGGTTGTCGGCCCTTGATGCCGTGGTACGGAGACTCTCCGCTTCTGAACTCAATCCAGATCTCCGTCGTTTGGCCGAAGGCGTTATCGGCCAAGGCTGCGTCCGCCTCGCCGCTGGTCAGCGCCTTGTGGTGGAGGCGGAAGATCACGATCCGGCCGAAAGGTTCGTCGCCCTCATTAAGATTGCTGTTCATTCGGAAAGCCCGTCCGTGGACGACGACACCGAAGCTCGCTTCGAGCAGTCGCAGTCATGGGGTTCCCCCGATCCGCGCGTCGAGGCTGCGACCGCCGCACTCGATGCCTGCCTGCAACGGCCGGACCTTTACCCCATTCTCAAGAGTGACATCGACCGCTTGCTTGATGACGCGCACCCTGCCACCCGGCTACAGGCCGTGACCCACCTTGTCCGGCTCTGGGATATCGACCGGGATGGATTCTGGAGTCGCTTGGCCCTTCGTCTCAGTCGCGAGACCAACTTCGGTGTCCTTGGTAATGTCGTCGATGTGTTGCGCCGGGTACTCCACACCGATCCGGCCCAGACCGAAGTACAACTGTCCGCCGTCCTGAATCGGTTTAGTGGTGCAGCCAAAGAGGAACGACTCGCCGAGCTGACTGCCGACCTACACACGATCCTGGCAGTCACGTATTCGAGCCCGACCGCCGATGCCATTCTTTGCCGGTGGATCGCGGATCCCGTCGTCCACAAGAGACCGCTTCACAAGATCGTCGTGACCCTCAGGGAAGCGGTTACCCTTGGGCTACGGCCGGGCCAGGCGGAAGATATCACGGTGCGTCAACGTGCCCAGGCCCTGCTCCACCGCATCGTCTTGGCTGCCAACGTACCACTGGAGGGCTACGACCCCAAGGTGATGATTCCGGATGAGCAAGTTGAGGCTATGCGTGCCTGCATGGAGCTCCTCGACATCGCTGGCATGGAGCTCTACTTCGCGACGGGCCGGGCGGGCGGAGGCACCGGTAGCCTCAGTGACATCGGTTGCGCGACCTTTCTAGAGGAGATAGCCCCGACGATCGAACGAATCGGAGACAGCGCCTCGCCACACACTGTCTACCACCTCATGCAGTTGATCGAGGTTCTTGCGCCCTACGGTGCGGCGAAGGCCTTCGACTTGACGGCACACGTCATCCGTGCCGGCGGCTTGCGGGGTGGCTATCAGTACGAGTCACTGGGCGCCGACCTGATGGTGCGCCTAGTCGGGACCTTCCTGGCAGATGACAAGGAAATATTTGCCGACGAGGTGCGTCGCCAAGCCTTGGTCGACTGTCTTGAGATTTTTATGGAGGCGGGATGGCCGGCGGCGCGGCGACTGCTGTATCGCTTGCCCGAACTCATCCAGTGACCCGCGAGACCGAGGAAGAGGCTTTTCGGCGCGGCCTCGTTGATCTGCTGGAGCGGTTCGACCGCACTGTCGCTGACGATGCTTCTGAACCCTACGCTGGCGCCGGTATTGATGCGCCACTCGAGCATACGACCCGGATCCACCTTCTTGACTCACTGGCCGAACTGCTGGGTTGGCAGCTTGGGCTTGGCGGCAATATGGTGGAAGAGGCGCGCCTCAAGAACGGCACCACCACCTTCATGGATTACTTGGGCGTCGCCGCAGCCACCAACGCTCCAGTCTTGCTGATTGAGGCAAAGGCCTGGGACAAGCCCTTTATCACGCCCCGGGCGAGTGGCGCCGGCTACGACTACCATGCCGAACTCATCGCGGAGGCGATCGACCACTGGCGACGCGATGGGGATAAGACCACCTCGCCGGCGGTGGGCGACTGGCACGACTACATGGAACAGGTCGGCAGGTACGTGAAGGGACTGAGGGCCCACGGACATCCCTTGCCCCGAGCGGTGATCACGAGCGGCCAATGGCTTGTCGTGTTCACGAAGCCTGTGGCCACCTTTATCGATGGGCCAGCCAGCGCTGCAGATATCAGAATCTTTCGGAAGCAGGACTATTGCGCGCGAGCCCTGGAGATGCATAGTCTACTGTCGAAGGCGTCGCTTTGCGTGGAGACGCCGTACCATATCCGCGCGACCCAGGTGCTGAGCTACATCACCCCAGAGGCTGTGCTGGATTGCTTTCACGCGCTCCACCTCAGCTATGAGATCAGCGGATCCCCGTTCTTCACCAAGCGGCCGCGGATCCTGGTCTATCCGGCGCTTGTGCTTCAACGAAACGACGGGGCGCTACTGACAGTGCTCGAGAACAGTGACCCGTTGTATCTCTCCTATCAGAACGGCATCGACGATCTGGAGCAGGCGCTGGAGCCTCATCTGGGCGAGGTCGCGGCCGCCGCGGAGGCATTGTTGAAACGCACCGGCGAGCAGCTGGGCCTCGAGTTACAACCTTCCGCCCTCGACGACTTTCCAGGCTACCCGATCAACACGAACGTCGATCGTGTAAAGAGCAAGTCACTGATCAAGCGACACGCAATAGAGCCCGATGTTTGGATGCTCATTACTGGACAAGTGACACACTTCCTGAAGCCGATGCCGGACGTGGCGTGCCGATACCATCGGTGGAGTGCCTGCCACGCCGCAGATGAGGCGATCGGCACGGCTGCGGTCTCTATGCCGCAGATCGCTCGGCCACGATCCTTCTTCACGGACGGCCAGCCCCACCACTGCGCCCACCAGGGGCTGAAGGACCGCCGCGAAGGGCGCTGTCAAATTCCTCTCATTGATGAGCGGCTCTGCTGCAAGTCCTGCCTCTTTGCCCCTGTCTGTTGGCCCGGCACTCAGCTAACGCCGCTACCGTGCGGCACAACTTGATGAGTGAAATGCCGGACTTTATCGACCCCGACCGCAAGACTAGTTACCTCCTGCCCCATCCATGGAAGACTGGCTCCCTGAAGATCATCTCGCCCGCATTATCGTCGAGAGGATTGAACAGTTGGATATAACCCGTCTGGTTCAGCAATATGCGGACCGGGGCTGGCAAATCTACAACCGCGCCGCACCAATTTCCGATGTAACCCCTTCCCCGGACCTCAACGCGTTCTTGCAAGATGTCGCCGAGGCAACACGTGAGGCTAACGAGTCCATAGGAGCAACGCTCCTATGATGGGAAAATCGAGTGGTGTCACGGCGACGGAGAGGATGCTCGCGGAATTCTGCGACAAGACCTTCCTGAAACTCTGGAGCTATCCTAACCCTTACAAGGATGACGGGCACGAGCTGTGCGACCTGCTGGCAGTCTTCGGTAACTATGTCTTCATCTTCTTCGACCGCGAGAACAAACTGTCGGAAGATACTGGCAAGGCCCCGAAGGTCTTGTGGGACCGATGGAAGCGCAACGTCATTGACCGCCAGGTCAGGACCGCTCATGGTGCCGAGCGCTACATCCGCAGCGCCAGACCGATTTTTCTTGACGCGAAGGGCACCAAGCCATTCCCCTTTGCATTCGACAGAGACGCAATAGTCATCAACAAAATCATCGTTGCCCACGGAGCCAAGGAGGCCTGCGAACGGGCTTCGCCGCAGAACGTCTATGGTAGCATGGCAATCACTTACACGGAGACCGATGGAGGCCCCACTGAGCCTTTCCACATCGAGATCGACAAGCGGAATCCAGTTCACATCCTTGATAGCCATACCATGCCCATCGTGCTGCGAGAGCTGGACACGGTGAACGACTTCACGGCGTATCTCGACGAGAAGGCCCGGGCCGCCTCCGTTTTTGATTGTCTGAGCTATTGCGGCGAGGAGGACCTACTAGGTCATTACCTTCTGAACTTCGACGCCACTACGAAGCGCCATATGATCGGGCCGAAGCACCGCGTCAACGGCGTCTTTGTCGACGAAGGAGTGTGGTACGACTTTGTGCAGACCGATCTGTACGAAAACACCAAAAACGAAAATTGCATCTCATACTTCTGGGATGAGCTGATTCAGCGTACGTGCCAGAACAGCCTGGACGGTACGCTCGGCGGTAATTCCGATATCCCGCAGGGCGAAAGCGCGATCTATGAGATGGTCAAAGAGCCGCGTTTTATGCGCAGGGCCCTTGCCGAAAAGATGCTCTCCGCCGTTGAGCGCTTCCCCGACACTGGGCCATTTTCCCGACAGGTCACCTTCCTGCCTTCGTTCGAGCCAAACGTCGCCTACGTTCTGCTGCAGTTGCGCGCACCGGATGCCTTTCGCGCCGCATCCGCCTACCGCGAGAAGCGACAGGCACTTCTTGAAATTGCATGCGGCGCGGCGAAGAACAAGTTTCCATACCTCATGAAGGTTATAGGGATCGGCATCGACGCACCCAAGTTCTCGGGCGGAACGGTTGCTGAAGACTTCATTCTCATGCCTTGTGAGACGTGGACCGACGGGATGAAGGCCCACTACGAAGAGCAGAACAAGGAATGGAATTTCTTCGGCACGCCCGAAATGCGGCAATTCAACGATAGGGTGATGGAGTTTGTGCCGCCACAGCGAACTGGCACGCGGGCAACGTCTGGCAAAGTTGGTCGCAACGATCCTTGCCCTTGCGGTTCGGGCAAGAAGTACAAGTAGTGCCATGCGTAGAGAAACGTCAGGTTGCGGACGATTGGCGCACGACCGTTTCTGCTGCAGTTGCTCGCAGCTGCAGGGCGAAGGGCAGGAACCGGTCGGATAATGTCATTTGATCAAAGCCACTGAATGACCGCTTTTAGTCTTTAACTGTCATCAGATCTTAGAGAATACTACGGCAGCCAGTCGTCCGTGAGCAGGGCCTCGCCGAGGACCGCCACCCCCTGACCATGCCTGCATTATTCGCGGTAGAGTCTGGTGCGTCTGTCAAACAGGTCCAGCCCCCCGTAATTCAGCGGAAACGCTAGGATGATACTTTATTGTCCGTCAACAGTAATCCTGTTTCGACAGTACCACAACGGCAGGCGCACCGCGTACAGTAATTTCCTGCGGTGCGTGCTTCATCGCTAGCCGCACTACCTCGCTCAAACGTGCTTTGGCGTCTTGCAGGGCCCATTCGCGCATCACACACCCCCAGATAACTAGTCAGTATGGGCATGGGGTCGTCCCATCACAAGCTCAGGGGCTCGGCCCCACGCCAGCTATAAACCCCTGCCCCCGCCGGGGTGCCGATCGTCTTTTCGTTTGGCTATACCAGAACGGGAAGAGAGATCAGGAGAACCCTATGCCCAGTGTACACGGACAAGTGAAGCTGGTCGGGCGGTATGCCGACCGTGTGGAGAAGGAGGCTGGCGAAAAGCGAGTCTCCAAGGCAGCGGTTATCACCGAGTACGCCTTGCGGGGGATCGAGGCCGCTGACTCGGGTAAAGACGGCGAATGGGCCAGCTTAGAGCGCCGAATCTCGGCGACCCTGCTTGCCATGCGCGGGGATGTGGAAGCCGTACAGTCGGAACTCGACACACTGACGGCCATGTTCGACCTCTTCGTGAAGCTCATGCTGCTGCACTTGCCGGAACCGGTACTGGATGAGGCGGAGGCCGTGCGGTCATCGGCCCTGACCCGTTATGAGCGTTTCCTGAGGCAGGTGGCAGAGAATGGTTTTGACGGTGATCGTCCCCAGGCTCTGCGGAAAATTGCCCGATTACTGGAGGTGCGCGTCCAGGGAGGGGATGACGATGCGTAGTCCTGCGGTAGGCTTGCAGCCGGCAGGCTCGCAGCCTGCAGGCATTCATGCCATCGACAAGGCTAGGGCGGAAGCCCACGCCCGGCTCATCGAACAGATGCGCCGGATTCTTGGTGACCAGATTTGCGCGGTTTTTGAGGACCCTCAGGCGGTAGAGATCATGCTCAATGACGACGGCCGGGTCCTGGTGGAACGGCATGGACAGGGCATCGCGGAACTGACCCGGATGCCACCTCAGAAGGCCCTCAATTTTCTGGCGCTCATGGCGGACTATCGGCAGACCGTGGTCGAGCGGGATCGTCCCATTGTCGAGGGAGCCATGCCCCCGGAGTTTCGGCGGTCCCGTTTCGCGGGTTGCATTCCACCTTTGACGCCTATGCCGACCTTCTCCATCCGGTTGCCCACGACCCGTATTTTTTCGCTAGACGACTATGAGCGGGTTGGGATTCTGACACCAGAGCAAAAAGCGCAACTGGTGGCGGCCATCGAGCAACGCAGGAACATTCTGGTGAGTGGTGGTACCGGTTCCGGCAAGACCACGCTGCTCAACGCTCTGTCCGATCATGTCGCCCGGATGTCTGGACTGGAAAGCCGCATCGTCATCATCGAGGATACCCGAGAAATCGTCTGTCAGGCGCCCAACACGGTGCAGATGCTGACAGACATGGATGCCCGTATCGACATGACGCGGTTGTTGAAGCTTACGCTGCGCTATCGGCCCGACCGGATTTTCGTGGGCGAGGTGAGGGATGGGGCGGCCCTGGCTTTGCTCAAAGCCTGGAATACCGGCCACCCTGGTGGACTGGCTACGCTGCATGCCAACAATCCAGAAGCAGCCTTGATCCGACTGGATCAGCTTTGTCAGGAAGCGGGGGTGCCTTCACAAGCCGTTTTGATTCGTGAGGCGGTGGATGTGGTCGTCCAGATTGCTCGCGATCCCTGCCATCCAGCCGGCCGCCGCATTACGGCGATTTGGGAAGGGCAGTAGCCTTACACGTTTTTGACAGGGGGGAATAATCATGTGGTATGCAGTAACTTCAAAGCCCTTGGCCGCTGCGCTTATGGGCGCACTACTGGCAAATATGACTGTGGCGGGGACAGGGTCTATCACTCAGGTACAGCACGCTGCGCCCGCATCTACCGTGATATTGCCGCATCCAGAGGCCGCGCAGTCGAAACCCAAATGCGCCCTGCAAGATTTTCCGGTTGCCTTTTGTCGGCCTGTCTCGCTGCCTTCGCGGTATCGCCTATCCGAGCGCGGAGCTTTGGAATATCTAGCCCAGGCGCTGCACATCCAGATGCAGTTCAAGGGACCGGATTACGCCATGATCGGGCAGCACATACCCTACGATCACAGAGTGCCCGCCATCAAACTGCTACTGCGGATTGCCAATATTTCCTACATCCAGGGGAATTTTACCCTGATGGGGGACAGACTGCTCGCAGTTCACAACACCCCCCTGGCCCCCCTTGCGGGCTGACCAGGGGGTGACCTCTGTACCCCAGCCCCGGCAATGCGGGTGCCGATCGCCTTTTTGCCTGGCTATATCCCAATAGCCGATCAGGCTGGAGCGTGTCGGAATGGTCCCATCCGGCTCGCTTCTGGATTTCAGGGCCGGTCTTCTTGCAAGAGGAACAGCGTATGAATCAGGGTATCGCAAAGCAGCACAAGGGTAGTTCGGCTCTCCGCCGCAACTGGCAGGTTCTGGCGGGTATGGGCCTGACGCTTCTGGGCACCACTGTCGCCCTGGCCGCCAGCGGCGGCCCGTTCGGGAATATCAGCAACTTCATTCAGAGTAACTTCATGCCCGCCGTTGGCTCCATCGGCATTGCCGGTGGTATCGGCTATGGGGCCATCCATGCGTTTAAGCATGACTATGGCAAGTCTGTGGTGGGCATTGGTACGGCGGCTGCCGGTGGTTTCGTCATCGCGCAGTATGGCTGGTTCGGGCAGCAGGCGGGAATTTCGGCCGCCGTCATCGGCCAGCATGCCAACCTGTTCGACACCGTGGCCCACGGTCTGGGCCTGTAAAGGTAAAGGAGGAACTCATGGACGGAACGCGGCAGGTACGATTGTACCAGTCGTTGGTCCGTCCTCATCTGTTGATGGGGGCGGAGCGCACGGCCACCCTGTACAATGCGGTTTTTGCGATGGTGGTGTACTTCCTCACCATGTCCATTCCCGGAATCATTGTGTCCGTGACATTGTTCGCTCTGGTGCAGGCGGTATTGCAACACTTGGCGAAATCGGATTACCAAATGATTGCCATGGTGAACCGATCCCGAAAGTATCAAACCTTTTATGGCGATGGTGCGACACTCGACGCGGACTACCGCGACATCCCTACCCCCCACGCCATCGCACCCACGACGAAATTGCTATCCCTGGCAGCCTCCAAAGGGGTAAAAAAACATGCTCAACATTAAAGAGTTTCGCAGTAAAGACCTGGCCCTACCTGATTTGCTCAACCCAGCCATTCTGGCTGGGGAAATTGCGGTTTTAGGCCAACCCTGCGCGGTCCTGCTCAACAAGGATGGATCGATACTGTCCGCGCTGCGTTTTTCCGGGCCTGACCTGGAAAGCCTGTCCTATGCCGCCACCAATCGCGTCTCCGCGATCTTCAACGCGGCCCTTACCCGCCTGGGCTCCGGCTGGACCGTCCAGGTGTCGGCTATCCGGGTTCCGGCGGACGGGTACATCGAGGAGGATCGAGTGTTTTTCCCCGATCCGGTGTCGGCTCTCATCGACGCCGAACGCCGCTTGCAGTTCGAGAGAGAGGGTAGGCACTTCCTGACGCGCTATTATCTCACCGTCACCTGGCAGACGCCGCCGGAGTCCGAAGTCACCGCGGGACAACTGTTCGTGGAATCGAAAAAGGATCTCCAGGCGGATACCTTCGACACTCTGCTCAAGCGATTCGAGGATTCCCTGCTCTCGGTCACGGGTCTGCTGCAAACACGGTTTTTCCTGGCGCCCCTGAATGCCAGGGAATTGCTCACACACTACCACGAGTGCCTGACGGGCCGGACGCATCCAGTCAACCCCCCCGAGATTCCAGCCTATCTGGATGTTCTTCTGGGCCATCACGATTTCATCGGGGGTCTGGAGCCGTCTATTGACGGCGAGCACCTGGAAGTGGTGACGGCTACGGGGTACCCGGACCGCACCCAGCCGGAAATTCTGGAATCGCTGCACAATCTGCCGTTTCCTTTACGGTACACGACCCGGTTCATCCTCCAGGATCAGAGGGAGTCCAAAAAACTGATCAGCAAGTACCGGGAAAAGTGGGCCAGTTCCAAGTTCAGCCTCAAGGATTATCTTTCTGCCGCCATGGACAAGGGGCAGGTCCGTCAGGACCGGGCCGACCCTTTTAAGGCAGCCATGGAGCAGGAAACCGCTGCTGCGGACGGCGACGTTTCCAGTGGTGCGGTGTGTCTGGGATATTTCACGGCGACGATCCTGTTGCGGAACCAGGATACCAAGGTGCTGGAAGAACGTGCCCGTATCGTGATGAACCTGTTGGGCAATGCGGGCTTTCTTGCCAAGCGCGAAACCGTCAATGGGGTGGAAGCTTTCTTGGGGAGCCTTCCGGGTCATACTTGGGAGAATGTCCGTCGACCCATCGTCAATAGCCTCAACTTTTCCGACCTTTCCCCAAAGACCTGCGTGTGGGCGGGAGACCCGGATTGCCCAAGCCCCCTAATGAAGAGGGACGGCCAAAAGGCCCCCTGCCTGACGTATGCCAAGACATCGGGATCGACCCCGTTCCGTTTCAATCTGCATGTCTCGGACGTGGGCCACAGCCTGGTCCTGGGCCCGACGGGCGCGGGCAAATCCAGCGTGCTCGGATTGCTATCGGCGCAATGGTCCCGCTATGCCCAGTCACGCGTCATCGCTTTTGACAAGGGCCGTTCGCTTTTTGCCCTGACCGATGCTGTAGGTGGACAACATTACGATCTCGGCGGCGAGCACAGTCGCCTGACCTTTGCCCCGCTGGCCCATTCGGACCAACCGGGGGAGCGGATATTTGCCGAGGAATGGCTGGAAAGCCTAGCTGTTCTGCAAGGGGTGGCCGTTACGGCAAAAGAGCGGGCCATCATGCATCAGGCCATCGAGGGATTGTCCCAGGAGCAGGGTCGGTCCATTACCGATGTCGTCTCCCTCTTGCAGGACGAGCGGCTGAAACAGGCGCTTGGCGTCTACACGGGAACCGGGAAATACTCCGATCTGCTGGACGCCCGGGAGGATGGGCTCGACCTGTCCAGTCGCTTCATCACCTTCGAGATGGACAATCTGCCAGAGGGAGAGTCGGCCAAAGGGATTGTCGTGCCGGTCCTACTGTATCTCTTCCATCGCATCGAGACCCTACTGGATGGCCGTCCCACGCTCATCGTGCTGGACGAAGCCTGGACCCTGCTGGACAACCCGCTGTTCCTCGCCAAGATTCGGGAATGGCTCAAGGTCCTGCGCAAGAAGAATGCAGCGGTGATTTTCGCCACTCAGTCCCTGGCGGATCTGATGGGCAGTCCTCTCCTGCCGGTTTTGCAGGAGAGTTGCCCGACCAAAATTTTTCTGCCGAACGGTGAAGCGGGTTCTGCGGCCTTGCTACCGATGTACACGGCCTTTGGTTTGAGTGACAAGCAGATCGAGATCTTGCAGACCGCCATCCCGAAGCAGGACTACTACATCAACAGCCCCGTGGGGCACCGGCTGGTGTCCTTTGCCATGGGGCCTATAACACTGGCGTTCTGCGCGGTATCCGATCCCCGCGACGTGAAGCGGGTGGCGGAATTGCGAGAACAGTATGGCCGCACTTGGCCGTTGCCGTGGCTCCAGGAGCGGCTGCCTGTCCATGTCCGGGACGGCTGGGTACAACACCTGGAAAGTCTGTACCGGACATTTTGAGGCTGTCAACGAGACAATCTGTGCTTGGGATAGTAGGGGCTGGATTAGCCAGTCTCCGTGTCAGGGAGATTTTTTGATGAAGAAGCATTTCGTGGTTGCCGGATTTTTCACCTTGGCTTTGGCGGGATGTGGGCACCGCATCCAGGAACACTCTGGTGCCTATTACTTGCAGCATCCCCAGATCACCAGGAAGGTGGTGGATTTCTGCAAATCGCATAAAGCTCTTTCTCATGCGCAAGAGCACAACTGTAGCGTGGCGACTCAGATCGCCATGCAGCAGTCGTTTGATCGTCCTGCCAAAACGCCCACACCATTCATGGCGGGCAGTTGTCCTGGATGGCCGGGTCCTTGTCGTGGAGGTGGCGGAGGCAGCTTAAACGCTCTTGGTAAGGCGTTGACCTCAAAAAACTGATTGGGCATGCCGCCTGCAAGGCCTGCAGCCCGCAATGCCTGCCGCTTGCCAGGCCTGCCGATCGCCTTCCGGTCTGGCTATACCCTCTTGCAGATCTATTTTTCAGGAGGAAGCCGTCGTGAAACGTGCCCCGTTGGTGAAACGCATTATTGTTGTTGTAACGCTGGCTCTAGTCCCACTGGCCCCACTGCCCGCCCTGGCGAGTGGGGAGATCGCGGGGGCCACCTTTCCCGAACAGATCGTGCAGGAGATTACCGCAACCTCTCAGCTGGCCAGGCAGGCGCAAGAGGTGCAAACGCAGATACAGCAGTATGAAAACATGGTGCAGAATATGGCCAACATCCCGTCGCAGCTTATGGGCCAGATGCAGGGATCTTTCGATCAGCTCATCAATCTGGAGAACACCGCCCAGGGGTTATCCACGCAGGCGCAGAACATCGCCAGTCAATTCCAGAATCTGAACGCCAGCGCCGCCAGCAGTTCGGAGATGGAGAACTATATTCAGAACTATCAGCAGATCAGCCAGAATCTATCCAATACCATCAATAATGCGCTGCAACAGGCCAACCTGAACCCGTCCAATTTTGCGACGGTCGCCCAGGCACAGCAGGCCGTGTCCCAGGCGTTGCAGGATACAAACAGTCGTAATGCCCTACTGCAGGCAGGTGCGGAAGTCAGCCAGGCGGAGGTGACCCAGTTGGCACAACTGCAGCAAACCGTCGCGGCGCAGACGAACCTGCAGGCATCCATCGCGAAAAACCATTTGGCCGCTGGAAATGCCAACCAGGAAGCCAACGCTGAGGCGCAGCAAGCCCTATATGGTAATCCCGACAGCAGCACGTCCGGTGTTGTTGTCGGTGGTGGCACTCTCAACGCCTTGAGTAATGCCCTGGGAGGAAACTGATGCGGTACCGCCTTCGTGCGATCGCCCCATTTTTCCTGCTGGCTGCGGCCTTGCTCTTCGCGCCGGATACATTTGCGGGCACCACGGGCGTGAGCAGTGTCAGCCAGACGTTCATCCAGGCGACGACCGGTTGGTACAGCGCCCTTAAAACCATCGCCGAAGAGATTTTTTACAGTCTTTTTGGCATCGACTTTGTCTATCTCGTGGCGCAGTGGCTGATTGGCGGAAAGGACGTCCACGAGATTTTTACGTCCTTTCTGAAGAAACTCATCACTATTGGCGTATTTTTCAGCATCCTCCTCAACGGTCATGCACTGATCGGGTGGGTGATCAACGGGTTTAAGCAGTCGGGAGTCAATGCCGCCGGTCAACCGCACACGGGCATTGGCTGGATTCTCACGACAGGTTGGCAGATCTTCGTGACCTGCATAGAAGGCCCTGTAAACACTTCGGGTGGTGTAGGCAGTTTCTTGTGGAATATGGTGACATCCGGAGGGACCACCGCCATTTCCACTCTGATCGGCGCGCTGGTGGGGCTGATTGTTGGGATCATCGCTATTCTGGCGCTGATCTATCTGGCCCTGGAATATCTGGCCATCCAGTTGGAGGCCGCTTTGGTAGCATCCGTGGGCATCATCATGATGGGATTTGCGGGCAGCCGCTGGACCGTGCAGCATGCGGAAGGCTATCTGAAATACGCCCTGTCTGTAGGCATCCGTCTGATGGTGCTGGTCATTTGGGTAGCCTTCATCGAAAACAGCTCGACCAGCATCATCAACAATCTTTTGGCCGGAGTGAAACAATCTGGAGGGACGAACATTGGCACGACCCTGGATGCCTACGCGAATGTGCTCATTTTCGTGCTCCTGTTGGCCTGGATGGCAAAAAAACTCCCGAGTCTTGCCGCCAGTGTTATGACGGGAAGTTCCAGCCTGTCGGGTGGCGAACTGGTGGCTAGCGGGGTTGCCGCAGCCGCCGTTGTAGGGGCGGCTGCAGTGACAGGCGGAGCTGCACTGGCGGGCGCAGGAGGTGGTGCCGGAGCCCTGACGGGTGCCCAGGCGGCGGCCATGGACGCAGGAGCATCCGGGGCTGCCGGATCCCTGGGGGGTGGTGCAGGGCAGGTTGCTGGAAGCGCGGGGGGTACACTGCCCGGTGCAGCGGACGCCGCTACTGCGAATGCGGTGCAGGCACCTCCGCCCGCGCCCAATAGCGCCGGGACGGGTGCCGGATCCGGTGAGTCCCCGCAAGCGCCGAAGTCCTGGTTTGCAGATGCCGCAGATCGGTTTCTGGACCACCAGAACAGAGTGGCTGGCCTTCATAAGGCGGCTGAATCCGTGCTGTCGCCTGGCAAGGCGGAAACCAGTGGTGTACAAGCGGCCGGTTTAGGTCTGAAACACAGTGAGTAATTCCAACGAGACCATCTGCGCTAAGAGTATCAGGGGGCGGAATGTCCGTTTCCGTTCAAAGGAGGTGCAATGTGAAAAAGACGCTTGTCGTACTGTTCTATCTGTTCATTCTCATTCCGATGGCTGCGGCCCTACAGCCGACTCCCGTCATCGGTAATTATATAGTGGGTGTTGTGGTGCTCGGTCCGATTGCGTGGTTTGCCCTGTTGTTGCTGTTCGTGTGGCTCCCCAATAGTAACTGGACACCGCGTGGGTACACCCAGTACGACCTCGACCAGGCCCGGCATGAGGGTATTCAGCAGGGCCGCCGGGGCTAAGCCGGGGCGCACAGAGGAGATTTTCATGCTCTACCGTGAACCGCACGCAGGCGCTGCACCTATCCTCCAGGTCATTGATCAGGCCCGCCATGCGGTGAGCGTTGGCATGTATTACCTGTCCGACCGCCCGATTCTCAGGGCCTTGCAAGCGGCCCACGCGCGAGGCGTCAATGTCCGGGTCATCGTCGAGGGCAAGCCCTACGGCATGAAGCCCTGGCAGGTCAAAAAAGAAGAACGGGGGATAGAGGCGACGGGTGCTACCCTGCATCTGGCCCCGTACCGATTCACCAGCCACGGAGGCCAGTACGCTTTCTATCATGCCAAGTATGCAGCGCCTTCCGCCGCTGTACACAAGGTGCTGCGAACTGCCGATCTGCGGGGACTGCGCCAGTACCGGAAACAAGCACAGCAGAATTGCGCAGCGCTGGGCTACCATGGCGCGCGTCTGGGGCAGGCATTCATCAATACGAATGTCGTCCCACCGGCGCGGCCGATGCCAGTCATGGCGTTAGCCACCAAGGTCGTCCCTGGACCCGTAGTCGGCCGGGGCGGGACGGAAAGGGGCAGGGTGGTGGTTGGAGGAAATGCTTATTGCGAGAAGTGATGTATGGGACAGTTGCCGTTCGATTCTGGAAATTCAACAGGGTCATCCACAGATTCTGTCCATAACCTGGCCCGTTGAGGGGGGTGCTAAAGGCCTAGGAGCTATCCTGCATCAATACTCGTCTGGGAATCTTGCCCCCTCTTGCGATCCATCGCTTGTTGACTAGGCGTAACTGCCTAAGCAACCTACCTTCCCAAATTTCCTGGCCTGAGTGACCCTGTCCGCATCGGAATCCGCGAGCGCCCGTTCGACGATTGTGTCCAGCGCGGAAGATTAAATCATCTGGATCATTTCGCTATCCCCAAAAACACAGCCAAGCAACGCTCGACCTCCACCATTGCATCCGCGTCGATGCGTCCGAATGCTGGCCCTGTCTTTTCGCGTTTCACCGTCATGGCCTTGTCCACCATCACCTGTGATGGCTTCTGCAAGCCGTTCTCTGCGCTCGGTGGAACCGTGACGCGCAGCAATGGCGCAGCAACCAGCGTGCTGGTGATTGGCAGAACGGTTACGCTCGTGTGCTCCCCAAACAGGTTGGCTTGAATTACCAATGCGGGCCGTGGCTTGCCAAAGTCGCCCTGCATGGCGATGGTCACAAGATCGCCGCGCATCATTCCGTCCAACCGTCCACATCTGCCAAGACTTCATCCATGAACTGCAGCATGGCTGTATCGGCGCTGTCGGCTTGAGCCACGAGAAGGGATTGGCGGCGACACTCCTCCGCGAAGTCTGGGCGGCGTGTGTCAGGCACCCAGATTTGCACCGGGCGCAAGCCCGCCATGCGCAGCGCGTCGCGGTGCTTTTGAACTCGTGTATTGACGTGCGTGGTTCCCATGTGAAAGCCTCCAATAAAGTTACATGCAACACAATACAGAACAATGGAGTTACATGCAACACGTCTAGTGGGTCAGGCCGCGCGCTCTATCTTCGGTAAAACCTTCACTCTCTCCACAAGCTAATGTTCCCGCTCCCTGGGGGGGCGATCCCCTTTTCGGCTGGCTATACCAGAGCAGGAACTTGGTATTGACCTGTTGAGAGGGACACCCCATGGCAAAGAAAGCAGCATCCGCGTCCAACATCGACCCGGACGCCCCAAAGAAGGAGACGGTCGCCCATTATCTCGTCGCCCGGCGGGAATGGCTGGAGCGGTACGGCGATTATATTGCACAAGCGAAAAACTGGCGGATTGCCGCTCTGGCATCCATAGCCATTGCCGCTCTGTTCGGCGCGGGAATGATCTATGAGGCCGATCGGGTGCATGTGGTGCCCTACGTGGTGGAGGTCAATCACCTAGGACAGGCGGTGCATCTCGCCCAGGAAGTCCAGGCAGGAACCGATGACCTGCCCGTGGTACGGCATGTCATCGCCAACTGGGTGCGCGACGTACGGGAACGCCTGCCCGTGGTGGCCGCCGAGAAGCAAATTTACAAATCTACCTACGGCATTGTGGGGAACCGGGAGAATCAGCAGCTCACGTCCTACTTTGAGCGGCACAATCCATATTCCAATTTCACGAAGAATGAAGGTGGGCGGACCGTAGACATCACCTCTGTTCTGCCCGTGGGCACGGTGACGGCCAAGGGGGGCACTGTGCAGGTGCAGTGGAGCGAGACCCAGTACGGCGCCAGTGGCGCTATCAAGTGGCGGCGGGAATACGAAGGCACCGTGACCTACCGGATTCAACCACCATCCAGCAACCCCGCCGTGCTCAAGGTCGATCCCTTCGGCCTCTTCATCACATCTTTCACCTGGAACGCCATTCCGTAAAAGGAGAATCCTCATGCGCAGTTTGTTCATCCGTGCGGCCATCGCTGCATCCATCCTGGGTTTCAGTGGGACGTCTTTCGCCCAGGTAGTGACCTCCTCTCCGGCACCGGGCGGAATTCCGGGCAAGGTGCCCCCTGCGGCGGGCGCCGCGACCGATTACGCGGTGCCCGCTATCCATCAACCGGATGTGCAGGCGACCGGCACCACAGGAACAGCCTCGCCCTCATCCGAATCGTCCGCCGAGATTTGGCAGAAAGCCATCGCCACACCCCCGCAAGGACGCATTTCGGCACGGTCCAAAACTGCCATGGAAAAAGCCCTGGTAGCCGCCTATGAGGCAGGGAAGACCCAGAACCTGCCTCCCATCGCCGGAACCAATGGTGAAGTGCTCTACGCCTACGGGCAGTCTCTGCCCACTCTGGTCACGGCCCCCCTGCATACCTCCATCATCGTGCTGCGGGGCGGGATGCAAAATCCCAAGGCAGTGGGGCTGTCACCCGCGTACTGGCAGGTGGTGACCCTCACGGCGGGCAATCAGCCGGAAATGGCCATCACGCCCCGTTTCAACGGGTTGCATGGGAATCTCGTCGTGACAGGCACGTCCCCTCAGGGCAAGCCCATGAATTATGTGATCGAGGTGACGTCCGATCCAGCGCATTACACGCCGATGATCGGCTTTTATTACCCGAACGCAATGGTTCGTACCTGGAAGCAGGAGGAGGCGGACCGACAGGCTTTCACCCAGAAGGTCAGCCGGGAGACGATAGCGGCTTTGCCGTCCATCAATGCCGCCAGTCTGGATTTTCGCTGGAAAATGCATTGCTCGGGTGGCGGCTGGTTCAGCAGCAGCGATTGCAGATCCATCATGCCCCTGAGGGTCTTCGATGACGGCAAGCAGACCTTCATCCAGTTCAAGCCTGGCCAGGACAGTCGTGGCGGGATTCCGTCCATTCTGGCCGAAAACGCTGCGGGGCAAAATGCCATCATCAACACCATATACCGCGATGGCTACTACATCGTCGATGGCGTGCCAAACAGGATTATTTTACTGGCCGGCAAGGGCAGTAATGGGAAAGTGGTCAAGCTCATCCACGAAAACCACTGAGGAGAGAACCAATGGCAGACAACCAGACCCCCATGGGGGAGGGACGGGGCAAGGTCAATGGGCCTCTCCTTCCAGACAAAAAAGCCCTGAGCGCGCACTTAAAATCCGGGAAGATCGTGGCCTATAGCGTGGCGGGTGCGGTAGTGGTTGCCGGCGCAGGATTGGGGGCCATCGACCTGTTCCATGGTTTCGGGTCCACCTCTGGGCCTGCCAAGGTAACCGTACATGCGGCTCCTGATTTTCATGTGCAGCGGAAGCAGCCGGACATTCAGGCCCCAGGCGCCCGAACACCATCGGCGACGGCCTCCACCCGCTCATCGGTTCCCATATCCGCCCAGGGTGCGGCACCCGCCCAACCCAGCCCACAGGTCGCCGCTTTCGAGCAGGCGATCAAAGGATACGGGGGAGCGGGCGGATCGGTAACAGGCTGGGGTGGCGGCACAGCGGCGAGTCCTGCTACTGCCGAAGTGGCGTCGGAAGTATCCAGGCCTCCCAATGTTCTGACCCTGGAAAAGTCCATCGAGGAGATGACTGGGAAGAGCAAAAACCAAGGCGTGTACAGTACCCATCTGGTCCGGCGTGAAGTGAGTCCCTATGAACTGCTTCAAGGCACAGTGATTCCGGCTATCCTCGAAACCGGCATCAAATCGGATATCGCCGGGCAGGTCACGGCGGTCGTGACCCATCCGGTCTATAACAGCCTGAATGCCTCGACGGTCCTGATTCCGGCAGGCAGCAGGCTTATTGGTACCTACCACAGTGGGGCGGCCATGGGCCAGACCCGGGTTGGGGTCATGTGGAGTCGCATTGAGTTGCCCAATGGCACCTATATCCGGCTGGGACAGATGACAGGCGCGTCGCCACGAGGCTATGCGGGCTTCAAGGATCTGGTGAACAACCATACCTGGGAAATATTCAAGAATGCCCTGCTGCTGTCCTTCATCGACGTGGGTATGGCAGTAGCGAGCCCCGTCGGCACCACCAGTCCATCCGGGGCAGTAACGGGCAATGTGGCGTTGGTGGACGGCGAGCAGGCCCTGGCGCAGACCTTTGGAGAAGCCGAGGCACAGCTGTTCCAGAAGTACATCAACGTGTCTCCGACCCTCACCATCCGCCCCGGGTACGCCTTCGATGTCGTGGTAACAAAAGACCTGGTTTTCCCTGGCCCGAATCTGCGCGGGATGAATCTGGTCGGAACGGCAGCGAAGGCCGCACCCGCCAAACCTTCAGAATCGGACCCCTATCCGGGAGGCGAGGGATGAAAAGCCGCATCATTCCGCGCCTGCAGCGAGACCTGATAGCCGAGAAATACCGCGACGATGCCGATGCCCGGGCGGCACGGGTCAGCCTGGAACTGGTACGGCGGTCTGTGGAGGAGCTGCGGGGCATGGGATTACGCCGGGCGAGCCGGACCGTACCGGAACCGCCCTACGAGCCCTTTGCCATAGCCCTGACCCCCGAGGCGGCGGCCAAGCTCGCGGTCCTGCCCGAGGGCGTGAGCGTGTCGGCCATGGTGCAGGAGATGTTGCGCCATTGAGGAGAGCGCCACCCGAAAAACCCACCCGCAGTGTGCGGCACAACGCTGGAGACGATACGGTAGTATGTGAAAAGTCAGGGGATGACCGAAAAACTGGAAGTCCACTAGACTCCCTCCTAGCCTATGGCCAGGAAAGAAAGCGCGCAGACATAGGTTCAACGTACCCAGCGGCGGGCGTCTTTGAGGAGCAGCAACAATTGCTGCGCACGCAGTGGCGATGAGATGAAGCCAAATCGGGTGTAGAAGCGCGCTGCATCTTCATCAAAGGGATGGGTTAGCATGGCCCGGATGCCGGCCTGCTCGGCAATCAGCATCGTGCGACGAATCGCATCCTGCAGCAGGCCAAAGCCTATGCCTCGCCCCTGATCCTGTACGGAGACTGCCAGCCGCGCCAGGATTACCACCGGCAACGGATACTGCCCCATCCCTTTGCGGATGCGCTCAGGAGCTTCCAGCGTATCAATCTGACCGACTGTCAAACTGAAATAGCCTGCCACCCGGCCTTCATCGGCCACGACGAAGGTCTTGGCTGAGCCGCTGCCCTGGGCTTGCCTCGCGTGGCGCTGCAGCCATTCGTTCAAGGCGGGCTTACCGCAATCGAATCCCTCCAGCCGATGCTGCGACCCAAGAGGTTCTGGTCTGCCTAAGCTCACGCATTGTCCCAGGGGGCTTTACGCGAGAACAGATCGCGCAGTCCCTCGTTCGGCTGCTCTGGCTGTTCCAGCAAATCCATTAGGGTTTGGTACTGACTTCCAGAAACCATGAATAGACGCTGGTCGAGCAAGGTCTGCTCGGCGGCCAAGCAGGCGCTGTCCAAAATGAAGTCTGTCAGAGATTTGTGCGCCACTTCAGCAGCACGACGCAGCACGACTTCCTGTTCAGGCGTGGCGCGCAGCCCCAAACGGGCGGAACGAGTGGCAGGAGAAGACGCAATGGCAACCATATTGGTACCTCGTTTGTTAGTTCAATCGTCAAAATGTTAGTACAAATGACTCACAGAATCTAGCTGAAGTGAGCGGCCATCTCGGAAAAACGTGCCTGGTATGATCGCAACGGCTGCCTGCTATACCACTTCAGGGTACCAAACTGGAGATTGAAAAAAATGAAACTCTTTGCATTCGCGAATCAGAAGGGTGGTGTGGGCAAAACCACGCTGGCCGTTCACATGGCAATCCACGCCCACAACATGGGGTTTCGGGTTCTGCTGGTGGATCTGGACCAACAGGGAAGCAGCACGTTTCTTTTAACGGGGGATGGCGAGCGGCACCAGACAGATAAAAGTACGGCACTTGACCTCTGGTACCCTGATCGGGGAATCCCAGTGCAGCCGTCGCCCATATTTGGTTTCGACTTCCTCCAGGCCTCGGCGGCCCTCGATGCTGTGGATGGCTCTGATAGCATGACGACACAATCCGCTGTCATGGCTTTGCGGCGGCTGGAACTGCTGGATTATCACCTGGTCGTGGTGGACTGTCCTCCGGCTCCCGGCGTGCGCCAGATTGCGCCCTTGCTGGTAGCGGACAAAGCGGTCGCCCCGGTGACACCTGATCTGCTGGGAACGCAGGGGCTGGTGGCCCTTGTGCAAACGTACACGACCATGATCCGCCCCGTAAATCCAAAACTGGAACTCCGGGTACTCATCAATCGCCTCAAGGCGAATTCCTCCAGAAATCACACCATTGCGGAAGAGCTGGCCAATGGGTTTTCTGACATAGTGAGCCCCTGGTGGCTTTTCGATCGGGAGGACGTTCGTACCGGGTTGCTTCATGGGAAGCCGCATTGGGAGGTTTGCCGGGACGAGGCCCAAAGGAATGCCTGGTACCAGGCATTCGACAGCCTGTTACAGGATGTGCCGAATGACGAAGACGAGCCGGGCAGCCAGGAGGTGGCCGAGCCGGAGGATGCGGAAGATCTCCTGGATGCGGGGCCAAGAGGTGCGGCATGAAAGAATCGTTATTGAAGGGGATCAACCTGGGGTCTGTGGGGGCGGCGCTTCGGGCGAACCCGGAAGATCTGGGGAAGCCGGTTCTGGCGGCCCTGTACCTGACGCTGGAGTCCATCCACCCCGACCCGAACCAGCCGCGTCACCTGAGACTAGAGGATGCGGAAGAGGCCCAGGCGCTCGATGCGTTGGCCGCTAGCATCCTGCAACACGGGGTACTCCAACCTATCGCCGTTGAGGAACTGGAACGGGGAAAGTATCAGATCATCGCCGGAGAGCGGCGCTGGCGGGCGGCCAAATTAGCCCAGGAAAGCGGCCAGAAATGCGCTCGCAAGGGCTATGATCTCAGTCGTATCCCTGCCATCATTGCGCAATCGGGGAGCTCTGCTGATCGGTTGGAGATGCAGTTGGTAGAGAACCTGGCCAGGGCGGACATGAAAGACGATGACGTGGCCACCGCTGTGCAGACGCTGTTGGATACGCTCCAGGTGAGCAACAGGGAGCTTGCCAGGCGTCTGGGGCGTTCGGAGGGCTGGATTCGGCGGGCATTGGCAACGGGGAGCAGCGACGCGCGGCAAATTGCCGGACGGATTCGGGTTCCTCTGGAAGCCGTTGGTGCTACCGAAATGCAGCGATTGATCGCCTGGAAAACCGATCCCGACAGGGCATACCTGCTCGATACCGTGGCGGAGAGGGTGCAAAACGGAACGACGTTTGCTCGCCGGCTACTGGATGAGCTGGACAAGCGCCATAGAATCGAGTCCCTGCATCCAAATCTCAAGGGGCGCAATCTGCCGCTGGAAGACCTGGAGTTTGTGGTGGGGCATCTGGAAGACCATGATCCCGCCCGACAGGCCAGGGCGCACCGGATTCTGGCGGGACTGCCCGAGTCGGCCGATAACGGGCCTGCCGACAGCACGCCTGCTGGTCTGTCGGAGCAATCGAGATCTGTATGGGGCGGCGAGGCGGCCCCGGCGCCGCATGAGGTGACTATCGGGACGATCCGCGAAGGGAGGGTCCCTGCGGAGAGTATTGCGCAAGTCTCCATTACAGACTCCGCGCGCTCTGTGGAAGACGATGCTGGCGGTAACGAAGCTAAGGAACAGGAAGATGTCTACGTACCCGTGCAGGAACCGGTCCCGGAGCGCCACGTCGGTGGGGAGTCGGGGGGCAGGAATCCCGAAGAAGCTCCCGACATGATGGTGCGCTTGCCATTGACGCTTGTGCAGCGTTTGCTGACGAAAGCGGCCATGTCTGTGCCAGTCTATGAGGCGGACGCACCACTGGTATTGATCGCCCTGGATCGTTTGCTGTGATCCATTGGGTGGCAGAAGCGGTGGCACACCAGAGGGCTATCTACACGAGGATTGTGCTGCCCCAAGTGGCACACTGTTGTGCCAATCCACACACTTTCGCGTCCCTGACGGCATACTATCGGACCTCTATGAGACTGTTTATGAGATGTTTTTGTGTGCGGGCAAGGGGGTTTCCTGCACTGAAAATCCTCGTGTCGGCGGTTCGATTCCGTCCCTGGGCACCATATAAATCAGGCGGTTACCATCTTTTTGGATAAAGCAAAAATGTGCGGTTGTGACGTATTTGTACCATGAGGACAGACCTTTTCCAGGATGCTCTCAATTTTTTCCGAATCCTCTGCGAGATGTGCCGGGGCCATGTGCGCATAGCCACGCACCATCTCGACCGATTCCCAACCGCCCATTTCCTGTAACCGCTCCCGGCTTGTGCCGGACTGGATATGCCAGCGTAAATCGGTAATCCCTGCCTTTTCCAACGCCTTTCGCCAAGCTTTGGTATTCGTCTGTTTCACCGGCTTCCCGCGATAAGTGAATACCTGGGTGAGATGCCTGCCTATCTGACGTTGCAGAATGGCAATGGCAGAGACGGCAATCGCCAGGAGCGCACAGAGTGGCACCGCGTTGCACTCTTCGCGAGGACGGCAGAAGTCGCTGGCGAATATCTTCGCAAAGGGAGCCAGGCGTACATCGAAGGGCGTATCCGCACCAGAAAATGGACCGATAAGGACGGTCAGGAGCGGTATTCCACGGAAATCGTGGGCGACCGGCTCCAGTTGATCGGTGGCCGCCGCGATACGCCAGAGGGTGGCAGTCCCGCACTACAACATGGAAGGATGACCATTTCCATAGAGCCGATTCTTGCCCAGCATGGCGTAGGTATTTCCGCTCGGATCTACGCTGAATTCTGATGAATGAGTTTAATCATGAGCTTGCATTGTTCTGAGCTGAAGGGGGCTAGAACTGCTCATCGTTACCACGCCTTTCGCTTAAACATCGGCGCAAGTATTGGCGGGCCTGTTTTCGATCAAATTTGTAGCGTGAAATACCAGATATAACAATTCCAGCACCTACATTTGGTGTGGGGTCTCCAATCGCAAAACCTACGGGACAATTCTCCGTCGTAATTGCTCCTAGAAAAATCGAGTTATTTGTATTGAAGAGATAATTTGGCCCTACTAATAGCTCTATGCCATTGCGCAGCAGGCGGCCTTTTCGAATGTAAATTTCTGAAGGAGGCGAAAACACAAGCTCAAGAAGGATTCTTCCGCGGCCTTCCCGAATGGTCAATGTTTGGGCAACCCATTCAATATCCCATTGGTTTGTGTCATATATCAGCTCATTATCTACGATCTGTATAATCGGCTTATTTAACTCGTTGAAGGCAATAAAATTGAGTAGCAGTTCATCCTGCTCAATTCGAAATGCAACAAGCGGCAACCCGTCAATCACGAGTGGAGCAAAAAACGCTCCATCGGACAAATCTCTATATTCAAAATAGCTGTCTGCGGCGCGAAGTCGCACCATTTGACCGGAATAATGTAGCAAGTGTTGTTTAGATGTTCCGGTTTGCTTATTGTATGGGTTTTGATTTGAAGCAACCACGACTTCCTTTGGCAGAAGTCCATTCGTCTTTTCTCCGTGATGCTGCCTGCATAGAAGTGTGATTTCCCCGGCAACGTGACGCTGCACTTCTGCCCACTCGAGCATGTGTTCGTATTCGTAAAGAGGCATGCCGCAGATAACACATCCAAATCCGCATCGCTGTCGGATTTCCCTCTTCAGTTCCTGCGGAATTGGTGGACGCTGAGTCATTGATTATTTAGGCCTAAATTTGAGTTCAATGGCGTGCGCTTTAGCGGGTCCCCTGCAATGACTTGGTATGCGCTATCACCGCGCCCTTAAGGATCTCTGTATCTGACTCTGACTTATATTGGCGCTTAGTTAAATCGATTCCTTATTTTTCAAAGACTTGTATTGCCTGATTGAATGCTTTCAGTGCTTTTTTATCATCAAGAAGCAAAACCTTGAATGCCTCGCACTTTTTTTCGATGGCATTGCTATTTAGTTGATCAATTCTGCATTCCATGGAAAGCATGCGGACGGCCATCATTATATGAAAGCGGGCCTTTTTATATTCCGGAGATAATTCACCAGACCTAAAGTATTGCTCAATTCTATAATAACACAATGAACTTACATAGTATGGTAAGAGCTTATGGTTGTCAGCAAATATTTGCCCTTTAAATCTGTTTACAATTGTTCCATAGTATCCTGAAACCAGATGTGGAGACTCTAGGAACACTGAAGCAAATGACTTAATTTGGATAGGGATAGAAATTATTTGCGTTCTTTTGATTTTCGGTGTTGAGTTGTACTGTTGTGACCTTCTTTCGTAATGGAGTTTTATATCGCCTTGTTCGGCATTATAATATAACTCAAGGCGTTTCTGGAATTGGCTTAGAGCCTCGAGTTGCTCGGTTCGAACCTCTGTCTGGCTATTCGTTGCCAAGGTAATCTCAGTCTTAATGTCCTCGCTTTCGGTCACAATTATCTTAATTGGGACGCTTACATTGCTAATTCCATCGATATTCTGGCACTCATGTAGAATGTTACTTGTTTGGCATCCATTAACAATCTGATAATCTCTTAATGTGAATCTATTCCCTGCTGGGGTGATAGATGTTGCAACCAGAGTGACTCCATTGTTTAGGACGCAAAACAAATCAAATCTGCCATCCGACAGGGTATTTTTTATTCGCTTTTTTACTGCATTTTCACCCTGGAAATCCCGGACATTGTCATCAAAAATGCTGTGAATTGTCTGGTTTTCGTCTTGAATTAATTTTGCAAATTCATTGAATGGTATTACGCCAAGATATGCCTCTTTCACGTCGTCTATATCTGGCAAGGTAATTCTATTCTGGAAGTTGATTGTGGTAGATAGTTTGTTTTTTGTTTCATGGTAAAAACGCTGAATATCCGTTGCGCCAATAGGAGTTATGGAAACATTCTCAAAGACCT
>Ga0315298_1000697_pt1 | contig 65173 bp, 78 predicted proteins | sample WHS_1_MG_FD_203077 | JGI IMG/M metagenome (GOLD analysis project Ga0315298, IMG submission 203077) | Extremophilic microbial mat communities from Washburn Hot Springs, YNP, Wyoming, USA - WHS_1_MG | ecosystem: Environmental > Aquatic > Thermal springs > Hot (42-90C) | place: USA: Wyoming...
TTTTTGAATTATTAAAAACCATTGATGAATACTTCCCTGAGCCAGTAAGAGAAGTGGATAAACCATTCTTGATGCCCATTGAAGATATCTTCTCTATTGAAGGTCGGGGTACAGTCGTCACCGGTCGGGTAGAGCGGGGAGTTTTGCATTTAAACGAAGAAGTGGAAATTGTTGGTTTTCGGCCAAGCATTAAAACAGTGGTAACAGGTATTGAAATGTTTAATAAGACCTTAGACGAGGCGCGAGCCGGTGATAATGTTGGTATTCTGTTGCGCGGTATTAAGAAAGAAGATGTGCGGCGCGGTCAGGATGTGGTTAAACCCGGCACTTTAACGCCGCATACTGAGTTTGAAGCCGAGGTTTATGTGCTTTCCAAAGAGGAAGGCGGTCGCCAAACTCCCTTCTTTAGCGGTTATAAGCCTCAATTTTACATCCGAACCGCTGATGTGACTGGTGAAGTGACTTTGCCTGAAGGAGTAGAAATGGTGATGCCAGGCGACAATGTTAAAATCAAGGTTAAATTAATGGCGCCGGTAGCTTTAGAGGAAAAGCAACGTTTTGCTATCCGCGAAGGCGGAAAGACCGTTGGTGCCGGCGTGGTGTCTAAAATTATTGCCTAAATTCTTTAAAAATTAATAATTAGCACCTTCCGTGAAGAAAAACGAAACAGAACCTAAACAAAAGATAAGAATTAAAATCCGTTCCTACGATCATCGGTTAATTGATCGTTCAGTAAAAGAAATTATTGATACTGTTTTGCGGCATGGGAGCGAAATTGTCGGGCCAGTACCGCTGCCTACTGAAATCAGAAAATATACAGTTAATCGCGCCACTTTCATTAAAAAAGATTCACGGGAACAATTTGAAATTCGCACTCATAAACGATTGATTGAAATTATTAATCCGAATCAATCGGTGATAGAGGCCTTAACTAATCTTTCTCTGCCGGCTGGTGTTGAAGTAGAAATCAAGATGTAATGATTGCATCCGGTAAAAATTATCAATGAAAAACTGGGTCTCGGCCCAGTTTTTCATTGTCCTAAAGCCAAAGAAAATGAAATTTATTTTAGCTAAAAAATTGAAAATGACCGAAGTTTTCGACGAAGAGGGGAATTTAAAACCCGTCACTGTTTTGCTGGCCGGGCCTAATTTTATTACGCAGATAAAAACCAAAGAAAAAGATGGCTATAATGCTTTGCAGGTTGGTTTTGATTTGGCCAAGAAAAATAATAAACCTAAAAGAGGCCATTTAAGCAAAATAAAAATTCCTGGTTTTGATGCCAGCCGTCTGCGATATTTAAAAGAATTCCGCCTGAAAGAAGATGAGCTTAAAAAAATGGAAGATTACCAATTGGGCGCTAAAATTGATGTTTCTATTTTTCAGCCCGGAGAGAAAGTGAAGGTGGAAGGAATTTCTAAAGGTAAGGGTTTTGCCGGTGTGGTAAAAAGGCATGGTTTTGCCGGTATGAATAAAACGCATGGCGATAAGGATCGTTGGCGCGCTCCGGGTTCAATTGGCGCTACTCATCCCCAACATGTGATTAAAGGTCGGAAAATGGCTGGTCGGATGGGCAGTGATAAAGTGACTATAAAAAACCTGAAAATTTTCGCTGTAGAGCCGGAAAACAATCTTTTAATTTTAGAGGGAGCAGTGCCTGGTCGGCCGGGCAGTTTAATTAAAATTACGAGTGTTTAAAGCAATGAGCGTGGATGTTTATAATTTAAAAGGAGAAAAAACCAAAACCATTAACCCTGGTTCGATTTTTAAAACGCCCATTAATCCCAATTTATTATATTTGGTTTACCATTTAATTTTATCCAATCGTCGCAAACCTTTGGCCCATACCAAAGACCGCTCGGAGGTGCGCGGCGGCGGCCGAAAGCCTTGGCGACAAAAAGGCACGGGCCGCAGTCGCCATGGTTCTATCCGTTCACCTTTATGGATTAAGGGCGGCGTAACCTTTGGACCTCGCAAAGAGAAAAACTACCAAAAGAAAATTAATACCAAAGCAAAAGAAAAGGCCCTCAAAATGGCTTTAAGTTCAAAATATCAGGATAAGGAATTGATGGTTATAGAAGATCCTTCAGAAATTGCCAAAACAAAACAAGTGGCTGAGATATTGGCTAAATTAACGCAAAGAAAAAAAACATTGGTAGTATTGGCCAAAGGTCAAAATAAATTAGTGCGTTTTTTCCGCAATATTCCTTACGTTAATGTCAATTTTGAAAATAATTTAGATTTGGTTGAGATTTTAAATCGAAAATATCTTATTTTTACCGAGTCGGCTTTTAAAAATTATCTAAAGTAAAATGGCAGCTTTATTTAAACAAGCAAAAAAAGAAACAAAGAAAAAATCTTCTGTCGAAGAAGCAAAAAGCGTTCAGCCCAAAACTTCAGGAGGCGACGATTATTTTAGCTGGCAAATTTTATCTCATCCCAAGCTGAGTGAGAAAGTTTCTTTGCTAGAAGCGCAAAATAAATATGTTTTTCTTTTGCGCGGCCGACCCAATAAAATTTCTGTCAAGCGAGCCATAGAAAAGACCTATAATGTTAAGGTTACAAAAGTAAATATTTTAAAAGAGCAGCCCAAAGTCAAAAAGTATCGCGGTCAGATAGTAAAAATACCTCGACCAGTTAAAAAGGTTATTGTTACTTTAGCTGCGGGCCAAAAAATTAATTTAGGAGCAAAATAATATGGTTAATAAATCAAAACCCATTACCCCGTCCCGCCGGCATTACCAAACGCCTGATTTTTCGGTTTTAACTAAAGAAGAACCCTTTAAGCCATTAGTTAAAAAGATTAAAAAGAATGCTGGCCGGAACAATCAAGGCCGCATCACAAGCCGCTTTCGGGGCGGGGGAGTTAAAAAGCTCTATCGCGAGATTGATTTCGGCGAGGAGAAAATAAATATACCAGGAGAAGTCAAAAGTATTGAATACGACCCTTATCGCTCCAGTTTTATTGCTCTGGTCTCTTATAAAAATGGCGCCTGGGGTTATATTTTAGCACCTGATGGCCTTAAAGTAGGTGATGAAATTATTTGCGCTGAAGAGGCTCCTTTAAAAATTGGCAATCGGATGAAATTAATGCATTTTCCGGTTGGCAGTATGGTGTATAATATTGAAACCATTCCCTTAAAAGGAGGCAAATTGGCAAAAAGCGCTGGTTCTTATGCTGAAGTTCTAGCTCAAGAAGGCAAATATACTCATTTGCGTTTGCCTTCGGGCGAAGTGCGAAAAGTGCTTTCCAGCGGATTTGCATCTTACGGCCGTTTGTCTAATATAGAATGGAAGACAGTTTCTTTGGGCAAAGCCGGTCGTTTGCGCTTAATGGGCTTTCGGCCAACAGTGCGTGGTCGGGCCATGAACCCAGTAGACCATCCTTATGGTGGTGGTGAAGGTCGAACGCAAAGAGGTACGAAGCGGCCGAAAACTATTTGGGGCAAGGTGACCGGTGGTCGAAAGACGCGACCCAAGAAAAAATATTCTGACAAATTAATTCTTCAAAGAAGAAAGAAAAAATAAAATAAAATTATGTCACGCTCTCTCAAGAAAGGACCTTATGTTGATTCAAAGCTTTTAAAGAAAGTGGCTAAATTAAAATTGGGCGATAAAACGCCAATTAAAACTTGGTCACGCGATTCTACGATTACGCCGGAAATGGTTGGTTTTGTCTTTTTAGTTCATAATGGTAAAGACTTTATTAAGGTTGAAGTGCGCGAAGAAATGGTCGGCCATCGATTGGGCGAGTTTGCTCCGACGCGCAAATTTATTAAGCATGGCGGTAAGATGCAGCGCGAATTAGAAGCGAAAGCGCTTAAATCAGCCAGCGCCACTACTAATAACAAATAAAATCTTATGGAAGTAAAAGCACGCTTAAAATATCTTCGTATTTCTCCTAAAAAGGTCAGGCTGGTGGCGAATCTGATAAAGCATAAGACCATTGCTGAAGCCAAAAGCCAGCTAATGATTTTGCCTCAACGCTCTAAAAGGCCGATTTTGAAGTTATTAGATTCGGCTATCAGTAACGCCAAACATAATTTTCATCTGGCTGAAGAAAATTTGTATATCAAAAATATTACCGTTGACCCCGGTCCTTCACTAAAAAGATGGATGCCTCGAGCCCGCGGTTCAGCCAGCCCGATTTATCGTCGCTCAAGCCATATTAATTTGGTTTTGGAAGAATTAAAAAATCGTCCTCAAAAATTAAAATCGGTCTTTAAAGCAGAAAAAGAGGTAATAAAAGAAGAAAAGCCGGAAAAGAAAAAAGAAATGAAAAGAGAAATTAAAAAGGTCGAGCCCAAAGCCATTAAGAAAATGGCTAAACGAGAAGAGGTAAGAGTTAAGCAAAAAATCTTTAGAAGAAAAGCTATTAGCTAATAATTATTATGGCCCAAAAAATTCATCCCAAATCTCTTCGTTTAGGATTAACCGAGAATTGGACTTCTCGCTGGTTTTCTTTTAAGAATTTACCCGCCCAATTAGCGGAAGATTATTATTTACGGGAATTTTTAAAGAAGAAATTGAAAAATGCCAAGATTGAGCGGATAGAGATTGAACGGACAGCGCGCCAGATAAATATCATTATTAAAGCCGTCCGGCCCGGCTTGATTATCGGTCGCGGCGGTTCGGCAGTGGAAGATTTGAAGAAAGAAATTTTGGCTTTAATTTTAAAATTGCGCAAAGAGAAAGGTCTTAAAAGTTTACCCCAGGTAAGTTTAAACATCGAAGAAGTTAAGAAGCCAGAAATTTCCGCCAGCGTTGTCGCCCAGAATATGGCTGAGGATATTGAAAAAAGAATTCCTTATCGTCGGGTTTTAAAGAATCATTTGGCTAAAATTATGCAGCACAAGGAAGTAAAAGGAGCGAAGGTAATGGTGAGTGGCCGGTTAGACGGAGCTGAAATTGCCCGGACCGAATGGCTAAAAGAAGGCCGTTTACCCCTCGTGACCTTACGTTCAGACATCGATTATGGCACGGCCACTGCTTATTGTACTTACGGCACGGTTGGCATTAAGGTTTGGATTTATAAAGGAGAAAAATTTAATTAATTTTTAAATTATGAGTGGCGCTTTAATTCCTAAAAAAGTAAAACATCGAAAATGGCAAAAAGGTCGTTCCCGCGAGCGGGCGTACGAATCGCGCGGCACTAAATTAGATTTCGGTTCCTACGGTTTAAAGGCTTTAGAGAACGGTTGGTTAACTTCTCAGCAATTGGAAGCCGGCAGGCGGGCTATTATGCGGATAATCCAGAAAGGCGGAAAATTATGGTTACGCGTTTTTCCTGATAAACCTGTCACTAAAAAACCGCCAGAAGTAACCATGGGCGGCGGCAAGGGTTCGGTTGACCATTATGTAGCGGTGGTGCGGCCTGGCCGGATTATTTATGAAATCGACGGCGTCTCGGAAAGATTAGCTCGCGAGGCCTTAAAGACAGCCGCTTACAAATTGCCCATTAAAACTAAAATTGTGAGTGATTAAGTATGAAACCAGAGGAGTTAAGACAAAAGACCAAAGAAGAATTAGAAGCCCATCTTTTGGGTTTAAGAAAAAAGATGCGCGACTTGCGTTTTGATTTAAAATCTGGCAAAGTAAAAAATATTCATGTTCTAAAAGAAACAAAACGCGAAATTGCTCAAACCTTAACGATTTTAAAGGAAAAAAATGTCAAAAGATAAAAAAACAAAAAAAATAAAAAGACAACTGAAAGGGGTGATCGTTTCCGACAAAATGGCAAAAACAGCAGTGGTGAAGGTAGACCGACTGAAATTTCATCCTTATTACAAAAAGTATTATCGGGTTTCCAAAAAATTTAAAGCTGAAAATCCTAACAATCAATATAAGGAAGGACAAAGGGTAATTATTGAAGCCAGTCGACCCCTTTCTAAGGAAAAAAGATGGATTATTAAAGGTTTAGCTTAATAAGATGATTCAAATGCAGACCAATTTAAAAGTAGCAGATAACAGTGGCGCCAAAATCGTGCGTTGTATTCGGGTATTGGGCGGTTCTTACAAGAAATACGGCCAATTGGGCGATTTAATTGTTGCTTCGGTAAAGGTGGCAGAACCGCGGAAACCGGTAAAGAAAAAAGAAGTAGTTAAAGCGGTGATTATCCGTCAGGTTAAACCCTATCGTCGCAAAGATGGTTCTTATATTCGCTTTGATGAGAATGCGGTTGTTTTGGTAAATAATAAAATGGAGCCCTTAGGGTCGCGTATTTTAGGTCCGGTGCCCAGAGAAATAAAGGAAAAGGGTTATGATAAAATCATTGCTTTAGCGCCGGAAATTGTTTAAGCAAAGAAAATTTTTCTTATGAAAATCAAAAAAGGTGACAATGTTTTAATCATCAAAGGCAAAGACCGCGGCAAAACCGGCAAGGTTATTGAAGTGCTGCCTAAAGAGAATAAAGTGGTAGTGGAAGGTTTGAATTTGTATAAAAAGCATCAGCGGCCGAAGAAAGAAGGTGAAAAAGGCGAGATTGTGATGGTCCCCCGGCCGATGAGCGTTTCTAATGTAATGATTATCTGTAAAAGCTGTAACCGTCCTACCCGCGTAGGCTATCTTATCTCGGCTCATACCAAGGAACGCATTTGCAAACGTTGCGGTAGTAAAATTTAAAAGAAGGAAATAAAAATGTTAAATTATCGCGAAAAATACCAAAAAGAAGTTATACCCGCCTTTAAAAAAGAATTTGGAATCAAAAACGATTTAGCAGTTCCGAAGATTACGAAGGTGGTAGTTAATTGTGGTATCGGCAAGATGTTGATTCAAAGTTCTAACCCCAAAGAAATTCAAAGCCGTATTGAAGAATCGCTTAAAATGATTACCGGCCAGAAACCGAAATTGACACGCGCCCGCGAATCAATCTCTAGCTTTAAACTACGTGCCGGTGCGCCCGTCGGTTTTGTGGTTACCTTAAGAGGCAAGATGATGGAAGGTTTTATTGATAAATTTATTCATGTGGTTCTGCCGCGCAGCCATGATTTTTGGGGCATCTCGCTCGACCATTTTGACAAGAAAGGCAATTTAAATTATGGTTTAAAAGAGCACACTGTTTTTCCGGAGGCCTCAGAAGATATAAAACCCTTTGGCTTGGAAATTACTTTTGTTACTAATGCCAAAAACAGAGAGCAGGCGATAAAACTTTTTAAATTATTAGGTTTTCCACTTAAAGATTAATTAAACTATGGCTAAAAAATCAGTTATTGCTCGAGCTAAAAAACCCCCAAAATATGCATCGCGGATTGTACGCCGTTGTTTTCGTTGTGGTCGTAAACGGGGTTATTTGAGAGATTTTGGATTGTGCCGTATTTGTTTTCGGGAGTTAGCTTCTCGGGGTGAAATTCCCGGCGTTAAAAAAAGTAGTTGGTAATTTAAAACAATGACAGACCCTATTAGCGACATGTTAACAAGAATTAGAAACGCTTTAGCCGTCAGAAAGGAAACGGTGATTATTCCTTATTCGAAAATTAAAGCCAGTATTTTAGATTTACTGGTTCGTGAAGGTTATTTGGCGGGCGCTAAAAGAGTGGGGCGTCGCCTAAATAAATTTATTGAGGTCGAGTTAAAATATAACGAAAAGAAAGAGCCGGTTATTAGAGAGATTGAAAAAATTTCTAAAGCGAGTCAGAGAGTTTATTGGTCAGTAAAACAATTACCTTCGCACCGTTATGGCCTTTATATCTTAACCACGCCCAAGGGCATAATGACTCATTGGGAAGCGAAAAAAAATCATTTGGGCGGTGAAGTGCTATTAAGAGTTTTTTAAAACCATGTCTCGAATTGCTAAAAAACCAATTAATATCCCGGAAAAAGTAACTGTTGCCGTTGGGGGCCAAGAGATAAAAATCAAAGGCCCTTTGGGCGAGATGCAAATTCCGTTATTGCCTGATTTTGAGGTTCGTGTGGACGGGCAACTTTTAAGCGTGAGGCCGTTAGTTTTAAATAAAAAAACCAAACCGCTGTGGGGCACTTTAGCCGCCAAATTAAAAAATGCTCTAAAAGGCGTGACCGAGGGTTTTAGCAAACAATTGGAAGTAGAGGGCATTGGCTATCGCGTGGCCCTAGAAAATAATCGCTTGGTTTTAAATATTGGCTATTCTCATCCTGTTTTTATCGATATTCCTCCAGATCTCAAAGTAAGCACAGAAAAAAATACCATCACTATTTATGGCATTGATAAAGAGAAGGTAGGCAGTTTTGCCGCTTATTTACGAAAGCAAAGGCCGCCCAACGTCTATAAAGGTTATGGTATTCGCTATAGCGATGAAAAATTAAGAAGAAAACCAACCAAGAAATTGGTTTCCGCTGGTTAATTAAGCTTATATGACAAAAGAAATTAAAAGAAAAAATCAATCAAAAATAAGGCGGGCCATTCGTGTCCGGACAAAAATTAAAAGCGTTAGCCATCGCTTGCGGCTTTCTGTTTTTCGCAGCCATAAATATTTATATGCCCAAATTATTGATGATCAGAAAGGCCATACCTTGGTTTCTGTTTCAGAAAAGGAATTAAATAATAGAAAAGGAACAAAAACCGAGCGGGCCGTAGCGTTGGCTCAATTATTGGCCCAAAAATGCGAAAAGCTGAATATTAAGGAAGCAGTTTTTGACCGCGGCCCCTATCAATATCATGGCCGCATCAAAGCTTTCGTCGAGGCCTTAAGAAAAGAAGGATTTAAAATTTAAAATTATGGTGCGTCGAGAAAAATTGGAAAAAAGTGAATATAATCAGAAAGTTTTAGAAATTAAAAGAGTGGCGCGGGTAACTAAAGGCGGCAAGCGCTTGAGTTTCCGGGCGACAGTTATTATTGGCGATAATAGAAGTAAAGTGGGTTTGGGAGTAGGTAAAGGCATGGATGTAAGCAGTGCCATCGAAAAGGCGATTAATTTAGCCAAGAAGAACATGATTGAAGTGCCTATCAAAGACGGAACAATCGGCCATCCGGTTTATGCCAAATTTAAAGCCAGCGAAATAATTATTAAACCCGCCAAAGCCGGCCGAGGCTTAATTGCCGGCGGAGCAGTTCGGACCGTTTTGTCATTGGCTGGTATCATTAACGCCACTGCTAAAATTTTAGGTACAACCACCAATCAAATGAATAATGCCAAAGCAGCACTTTTGGCTTTAAAGAAGCTTAAAAAAGAAGAGTAATTATGCAAATCCATCAATTAAAATCCCAATATCAATTTAAAAAAGCAAAGCGCGTTGGTCGCGGCGGAAAACGTGGAACCTATAGCGGCCGCGGTTTAAAAGGTCAGAAATCGCGCGCTGGTCATAAAATCAAACCTCAAATCAGAGAGTTAATTTTAAAAATTCCCAAAAAGCGTGGCGTGGGCTTTAAAAAAATAACCATCAAACCTGTCGCTGTTTCTTTGGCTCAAATTAACAAGTCTTTTCAAAGTGGCAGCCAAATTACTCCCCGTCTTTTAATCAGGCGCGGTCTGGTAAAAACGAAAAAAGGCCAAATGCCGCCGATTAAAATCATTGGTTCTCTTCGCTTAAATAAAAAATTTTTCATCCGCGGTTGCCTTATTTCTGAAAAAGCTCGCTTGGCGATTTTAGAAAGCGGCGGTAAAATAATTTAAAGAAAAAATGTTTAAGATTTTTCTCCAACTCTTTAAAGCCAAAGATCTCCGTCGTAAGGTTTTTATCATTATCGGCATTTTGATGGTTTTTCGTTTAATTTGCGTTATTCCCTTGCCGAATGTGGACTTGGAAAAATTAAGGGCTTTCTTTGAGGGCAATCAGTTATTCGGCTTGCTTAATGTTTTTAGCGGCGGCGCTTTAGATAAAATTTCTATTGGTATGTTGGGTGTTGGTCCTTATATCGTGGCCTCCATTATTATGCAGCTTTTAACAATGGTTTTTCCCGGCATCAAAGAAATGTTCTATGAGGCAGGCGAAGAGGGGAGAAGAAAATTTGAAAATTATTCCAAATATTTAACTGTGCCCTTGGCAATGATTCAAGGTTTTGGTTTTTTAAACCTTTTAAATCATGAGAGTATTTTAAATTTAAAGACGCCTTTTGATTGGTTTTTAAATATTATGATTATTACAGCCACGAGCGTCTTTTTGATGTGGTTGGGCGACTTAATTACCGAACAGAAATTGGGAAACGGCGTATCTTTAATTATCTTTGCTGGCATTGTCGTTGATTTTCCGAGATTGATAGCTCAAACAATGGCTACCTATGACCCCACTAAATTGCCTGGTTTGATTATTTTCTTTCTTTCCGCCTTTTTAGTTATTTTGGGGGTTGTTTATGTAACTGAAGCAGAAAGAAAAATTCCTGTTTCTTATGCCAAGAGGGTGCGGGGAACAAAAATGTACGGCGGCGTTTCCACCTATCTGCCGCTGAAGGTTAATCATGCGGGCGTTATCCCTATTATTTTTGCTTTATCCATTTTGCTTTTTCCCGGTATGATTGGAAACTTTTTGAAAGTTTCTCAAAATGCGACCATTGCCCATTTAGGGACCGGCCTCGTTAATCTTTTTAATAACCAATGGTTTTACGGTATTTTTTACTTTCTTTTAGTTTTTCTTTTTACCTTCTTTTATACGAGCATTACTTTTGAACCAAAAATGATTGCTGAAAATCTTCAGAAAAACGGTGCTTTTATCCCTGGCTATCGACCAGGAGAAACAACGGCTCATTATCTCTCACATACTGCCCAAAGGGTAACTCTTTTTGGCGCCATTTTTTTGGGTTTGGTAGCAGTGATACCAATGATTTTACAGGCCACAACAGGCATTACTACTTTGGTGATTGGCGGTACTTCTATTTTGATTATGGTTTCAGTGGCTTTAGAAACTATTAATCAAATTAAGGCCCAATTGGTGATGAGAGAGTATGAAGAATACTAAACCTTTAAATATTTTTTTCTTAGGCGCGCCGGCTTCGGGCAAAGGCACACAAGCTTCTTTATTGGCTAAAAAATTTAGATTATACCAGATTGATATGGGCAGTTTACTTCGCCAATGGACAGAAGAAGCAAAAAAAGGAGACGAGTTAGCCAAGAATTTAAAAAACACAATGGCCCAAGGGGAATTAGTGCCCTCAGCCATCATCGTTTATCTCTGGGTTCACGAATTGTTAAAGGTGAAAAAAAATAAAGGCATTATTTCCGAAGGCAATCCCCGCACCTTAGAGGAGGCTAATCTTATTTTAAAGCTTTTAGAATATTTAGGCCGAAAAAATATTCGCGTTATTTATTTAAAAGTAAGCGCTAAAGAAGTAAGAAAAAGAATCTTGTCACGAGTCGTTTGCCCGCGTTGTGGGGCGGAATATTCTTTGCGGCTCGAGCCCGGCATTAGTAAATGCCCAAAATGCGGCCAAAAATTGGTAAAAAGAGAAGATGATAATTTAAAAGCCCTAGAGATAAGAATGAAACGCTGGCGAGGAGAACGCCAGGTGGTTAATTTCTTTCGAAGGCAAAAACTTTTATTAGAAATAAATGGCGAAGGGCCGGTGATGGCTATCCATCAAAATATTATGGCAAAATTAAGTTAATGGTTGTAAGCGTTAAAAAACCTCAGGAGATTAAGATTCTAAAAGAGGGAGGTCATCGTTTGGCCTTGGTAATGGCAGAATTAAAAAAATATTTAAAGCCAGGGCAGACAGGCGATAAGATTGATAAATTGGCTCGGAGCTTAATTCTAAATTACGGTGGCAAGCCGTCTTTTTTAAATTATAAACCTCCGTGGGCGCCCGAACCTTTTCCTGCCAGCCTTTGCCTTTCAAAAAACGAAACCGTTGTTCATGGCCTGCCCAATAAAGGGCTTCTTATTAATAGCGGCGATATTGTTACTCTTGATATTGGTTTAGAATATAAAGGTTTATTTACCGATATGGCGGAGACCGTTCCCATTGGCGAAGTGGAACCGCGCTTAAAATATCTCATTCGGATTACCAAAGAGGCCTTAACAAAAGCCATTAAAGCAGCCAAAGCCGGCAATCATTTAGGCGATATTGGTTTTGCCATTGAGGATTGGGTTAAAAAGCACCACTTAACAGTAATTGAGGATTTGGTGGGTCATGGCGTCGGTTATACGGTTCATGAAGAACCAGCCATCTATAATTGGGGTGAGCCCCACCGTGGTTTAAAATTAGAAAGCGGAATGGTTTTGGCTATTGAACCCATGGTTACTTTTACCAATGGCGCTGTTCGGCAATTAAGCGATGGCAGTTTTGTAACGGAAAACGGCGAGCCAGCCGCCCATTTTGAACATACGGTTTTGGTGACCAAAAAAGGCGGACTGGTTTTAACTAAAATTTAAAGATGAAAATTCTAGGCATTGATTATGGCGAAAGAAGAATTGGTTTGGCTTTAGGGGAAACCAAAAATAAAATTGCCTTCCCTTATGGAGTATTAAAAAACGAAGGCTTCAAGCGGTTGGTTGAAGATTTAAAAGACATTGTCCGTAAAGAGGAAATTGAAAAAATTGTGGTGGGCTTGCCTTTGTCTTTTGATTTTTCCGAAACGCAGGAAGCAAAAAAGATTAAAAGATGGGCCCAATCTTTAGAAAAAGCATTAGGATTGCCAGTAGAATTTGAAAATGAATTTTTAACGACCCAAGAAGCCCGAAAGAGGTGGCCGCAGAAAAAGTTAAAAACAGGCCTGAAAGACCAGACAGCCAGCGTTATTATTTTGCAAGCCTATCTCGATCGTTTCCTTTCATAAATTATGTTATAATATAAAAGATGAAACCATTAAAGAAAAATTATTTTCCTTCAGAGATAAGGCAAGATCCCACGACGGGCGATTGGGTAATTATTAACTCTGGTCGGTTTAAAAGGCCGGGCGGCAAAATAGTGGCTAAAAAAAGAAAACATTTACCTTTAAGCCGATGTCCTTTTGAAGATCCAATAAAAACCGGTCATGGCGAACCTTTATTCATTATTAAAAAGTCTTTAAAAGGCGATTGGTCCACGATGGTAATTAAAAATAAATTTCCAGCGGTTTTAAATGGGCCGCTCAAAGTTTGGAATGAAGGTTTGCATAAAATTATTACCGGCGTTGGCGAGGCAGAAATTGTTTTAACCCGCGACCACAAAAAGTCATTGGCTCAGCTAGGTTTAAACGCTGTTAAAGAATTTTTATTGGCCTATCTGAATCGTTTTCGGGCCTTAAGTCAAGATCCCAAGACCGAATTTATTATGGGTTTTATGAACTACGGGCCGACAGCGGGCGCCAGCATCAGTCATCCTCATGGCCAAATTATTTCTTTGCCGATTATCCCGCCCGCTATTTCCAACCAATTAAAAACCGCGGCGAAATATTATTACCAAAAGAAAAGATGCCTTTATTGCGATTTAATTAAATGGGAAAGAAAAGAAAAAAAGCGGGTGATTAAGGAGAATAAAAAATTTATTTCTGTTTGTCCCTACACTTCTAAAAACGCCTACCAAATTAATATCTATCCTTTAAAACATCAGCCGGATTTTAAAATGTTAGAAACCGAAGATATCGAGCTTTTAGCCGAAGTATTGTTAGACGCCTTAAGCCGACTCTTTAAGCTTCTAAAAGACCCTGATTATAATTTGATGATTCATAGCGGGCCGATTAAAAAGAGCCATCCTTATTTTCATTGGCATTTAGAATTAATTCCGCGCACCGAACTGCCGGCTGGTTTTGAATTAGGTACCGGCATGGAAATTTGCGGCCTGGATCCAGATATAGCCAGCCGCCAATTAAAAAAGATAAAAATTAAAAATGGATAAAAAATTTTTGATTTTTAACTGGAAAAATTATTTAATCCGGAAAAAAGAAGCGGATAAATTAATACCCCTTTATTTAAAATTAAAGAAAGACCCTCGTTTTAAAGTTGTTCTTGCTCCGCCTTTAAGTTGGCTTGGTCTCTATCCGGAATTTGAACGCGCCAGCCAAGATGTTTCTTTATCTTCTTTTAAGGATTTGGTTGGAGAAGTGCCAGCGATTAATTTAAAAAATTTAGGGGTGAAATATGCAATTATTGGCCACTCTTCCCGGCGGATTAAGCTTAAAGAATCAGACGAACAAATCAACCAAAAGATTAAAATAGCTTTAGCCTCAGGCCTTTATCCTGTTTTCTGTTTAGGCGAAAACCGGGTCCAAAGAAAAAAAGGATTAACAGCGGCTGTTTTAAAAAATCAGTTAAAAAAGGGCTTAAAGGGCATAAAACCACTTCTTCTTTCAAAAATTATTTTTGTTTACGAGCCGGTTTGGGCTATTTATCCCCAAGCGCCGGATACTCCTCGCGACGCCTTAGAGATGGTTTTATATCTTTTAAAAACAATTTCCCAAATGTATGGCTTTCATCAGCCCCAAATTTTATACGGCGGCTCTGTTAATGGCAAAAATATCAATGATTTTTTGGCTTTTAAAGAAATTAAAGGAGCGCTCATTGGTTATGCAGGCACCAAAGAGCAGGAATTGGAAAAAATAATCGAAGCCTTACGCTATGGAAAGCATTAGAAATTTTAAGGTTAAAGACCGAAGAATAATTTTGCGTTTGGATTTAAACACAGAAATTAGCCCGACAGGCGAAATTTTTGATTTGTTTCGTCTGGAAAGGGCTTTGCCTACCATCCGTTACCTTTTAACCGCAGGGGCGGCTAAAATTATCATCGTTTCTCATTTAGGACGACCGGAGCCAGAAACCGCCTGGGTTAAAAATGAATTTAGCCTCAAACCTTTGGCCCAAAAAATTTCAGAGCTAATGGGCGAAGAAGTTATTTTTATTGAAGATAATTTAGAGACCAATTTAGAATCAATAAAATTAAAAATAAGCGCCTCTCCGGGACGCCTTTTTGTGTTGGAAAATATCCGCTATTATCTGGCCGAAAATCAAAATGATTTGAATTTTGCCCAAAAATTAGCTTCGCTGGGTGATTGTTATGTTAATGACGCTTTTTCGGTTTCCCATCGCCAGGCGGCTTCGCTTTGCGCGATTAAAAAATATCTCCCTTCTTATTTTGGTTTGCTCGTCGAAGAGGAACTACACAATTTAAATCGGATTTTAAACAATCCGGCCCGGCCTTTAATCGTCATTATGGCTGGAGCTAAAATTTCCGATAAATTACCCTTAATGGAAAAAATGTTGCCCTGGGCCGATAAAATTTTGACTGGTGGCGCTTTGGCTAACACTCTTTTAAAGGCCAAGGGTTTTAATATTGGCCAATCATTGGCTGAATCGATTGATTTGGTTCCTGATTATCTTTTAAAAAGCGATAAATTGCTGATACCTCAAGATGTCGTGGTTTTAGAAAAAGATAATTTTATAAAAGATAAAAGGATAGAAGATGTTTTAGATACTGATAATATTTTAGATATCGGTCCCCAAACTTTAGAACATTATTTTGAAATTATGAAAACAGCTCAGAGCCTGCTTTGGAATGGTCCTTTGGGAAAAATAGAGGATGAAAGGTTCAGAAAAGCAAGTCTTAAAACACTTGAATTAATTTTTAATCTTTCCGCCTTTGCGGTTTTAGGAGGAGGGGAGACAACAGCGCTTTTAAATTTCGCTTCTTTAGATTTAAATTCTAAAAAGAATATTTTTGTTTCCACCGGCGGCGGGGCCATGCTTTCTTATTTAACCGACGGAGAATTAGTTGCTTTAAAGGATTAAAATTTAAATTTAATTAAAATGAATAATCCGGATATTAAAAATGGAAAACCGGTCCGCGAAAGAAATTTGGCTTTTTTGGATATTGAAACCACCGGTTTAGAATTAGGTCATGAAATTATTGAAATTGGCGTGGTCCGCGCCCGCCAACCGGATTTGGAAATGATTGAAGAATTTGATTTAAAGATTAAACCACTCCATTTAGAAACAGCTGATAGCGAAGCTTTGAGATTAGTTGGTTATAGTGACGAACTTTGGCAAGGAGCGATTTCTTTAAAGGAAGCATTGGATATTTTAGAGGAAAAATGCCGAGGCGATATTTTGATTGGCGAGAATTTTACTTTTGATTGGGCCAGATTGGAAAAAGCCTTTTTTGACAACGGCCGGCCTTTTCCGCCTTTTTACTACCACCGCATGGATGTTAAATCAATGGTTTATTATAAATTTTATCGGGATAAAAATTTGACAGATTTCACCTTGGGCGGTATTTGTCGTTATTTAAATATCAATCCCGGACGGGTTCATTCCGCTTTAGATGATGCTCGCGCCTGTTACGAAGTATTTAAGAAGATAATTAATCTTTAAAAATCAATGCCGGAGAAAAAAGATATTTTATTGGTTTATACCGATGGCGGTTCGCGCGGCAATCCCGGACCAGCGGCTATCGGCGTTTTAATTGGTGATAAAAGCTATAGTCAAGCAATTGGCCAGGCCACCAACAATGTCGCTGAATATCGGGCTGTAATTTTTGCCCTGCAAAAAATAAAGCAGCTTTTGGGCAAGGAAAAATTAAAAAAGACCGAGGTTATTGTTCATCTGGATTCGGAATTGGTCTATAGCCAACTTTGCGGTAAATATAAAATTTTGGAACCAGAACTTCAGCCCCTTTTTATAGCCGTATGGAATTTGAAACTAGATTTTGCAAAACTTTCTTTTAAAAAAATTAGCCGGCAAGATAATAAAGCAGCTGACCGTTTGGTTAATTTGGCTCTTGACCAAGAAACGAAAGACAATGCTCTTTTTTAAAAATTAAAAATCGCTTTCTTTGATTGTTGTCTTAAAACCATTTTTGTGCTATAATTTAGAAAGGATTAAGTCGGGCAATCGCTTAATTCCATTTTAGGATTAAGAGGAAAGTCCGAACACCCCGAAAGCCTTAAAGGCTGGAAAAAAGTAACGGCTAACAGCCGTCGTTTAGTCCTTTTAATTCTTTTGGGTAACCAGAAGAACAAACGGGCTAAATAGAGGTGCGAACAGAGACGTTCTATTCCGAAAGGAATAGAATATCCCTTAGGGATAAGCCTTAATAGCAATATTAAGGGTGAAACGGCTAAACCCTTACTGGGTGCAAGAGCGAAAGCTCGCTGGAGGCGATTGGCAACAATCGTCCTAGACAGATGATTGCCTAAAACAGAATTCGGCTTACGGACTTAATCCTTAATTCCGCCGCTTTTAAGCCGGCGGAGTTTATTTTTCGGCTATTTTTTTGTAAAATAAGATAAAGCCATGATTGAGGAGCCGCGTCGTGTTCACAAAAGAAATATTTGGCAGGTAATCTACGATATTCGACCAGCTATTCGTAGTTGGGAAGATGAAGTTAAATACCGCCTCAGACCGCGGGTGGTTGATTTTGGCCCAGTTTATCGAGCTAAATTGCGCGACCGCTATTTAATTAGAGAGCCTGTTTTAAAAACACCGCCTCAGATTAAAACCTCATTAAAGGCCCGAAACCAAACGGTGGTCTCTACAACCAAAAAAGGTTTATTTTATAAAACCTTCCCGGTTTTAATTGGCCTTTTTCTCCTTGCCTTTATTGTTTCTTTAAGCTTCGATTATCATTCTAAAGTTTCGCTGGAAAGAAAAAATAATTTGAACCGTTTTCTTTCAAGCACGGTTAGCTCTTTAAACCAATGGCAATTAACCGAAGCCAAGGCCAAATTAAATTTAATCAACAATCGTTTGAACAAAATTCAAATAAGTAGCCAGTCCCGTTCCTTAGACCGCTTTCTGGCTGATTTGGAATCAATTTATAGCGCTAAAGAAATAAATAATATCGCCGCGGTTTTAAACAATTTTCAATCGCTGATTGATAAGGTTACTAAATTAAAAAAGGTTGATTCATCGGAGCTTTTTGGGCTTAATGAACAATTGACCGGTTTAATCGAGGATCCGGATACTTTAAAAACTTGGCAGGAGGTCAACCAAAAAATAAATTACTTAGCAACACTTTTAGGTTTAAGCGGAGAAACAGAGGTATTGGTTATTTTTGAAGACCCTCAATTTTTAAGACCGGATGGCGGCCTGATGCTACTTATGGCTGACCTTCGGATTAAAGACGGTCAGATTTTAGATTGGCAATTTATTCCCACCTATCAGTTAGATAAATATCTGACTTCTAAAATTATTCCACCCTTACCTTTACGAATTATTTCTCCCAATTGGCTTTTTCATGATCTCAATTGGTCTTTAGATACCAATTTTAATGCTACCCTGATAGAAAAATATCTAAAATCAGCGGGCTGGGAGAATAGTTATCAGCTCATGGCTTTTACTGATTTTGATTTTCTAGCTTCTTTAATTAACATTATCGGCCCGATTAATATTGATGGCCTAAGCCTTGATGCTCAAAATAGCAAACGATTGATAAATCAATGGGCTGAGGAAGAAAAACAATTGATGGCTAATAACGCCCAAAACTTTTTTCCGCTCTTTGCTTCAAATTTAAAAGACAAAATTAACAATCTCAATGAAAGCGACCGAGAAAAAATTTTTAATTTAATTATTAATGCCCTCAATAACCAAACCTTAAGGCTTAAAAGCGCTGACACCGAAGAGAATAATTTTATTAAATCGCAAAACTGGCTGGTTGATTTGAAAGATAACCTTGGCCCAGCCGATTATTTCGCTCTCTCTGGTCTTTTATTATCCAACAAGCCTTTGCTGATTTCTGGGATAAAAGTCAATTTTCAGACCGAGCTCCAAACCAACAATGATTTGATTAACTATTTAAGCATTAATATTAGCCACGCCAAGATGTCAAAGGGCGACGGCCTTTATCTTAAAATTTATTTGCCTGAGGGGATAACGATTTTAAAAAGCGAAGGGAGCCAGAAATTACCCCTTAAGGATTATCCTTATGAAAAGAAAAAGTTTGACACTGAACCATTAATTGCTAACCAGGAAGAATCAATGATTTTTGATTCGCAAAATAACCTTTATCTTTTTAAAGAGGAAGATAGATCAGTAATTGGCGCTTATTTGGATTTAAATTCTACGACGAGCCATCTGGATCTTTATTATCGGTTACCTTTTTCCTTGAGGCCGAACGATGGTTATCAATTTATTTTAGAAAAGCCATTGGGTCTTGAGCCTGATTTCTCTTTTAGTTTTAAAAACTTGGCCAATAATCGGGAGATTATTAGACAATTCAAATGGCAGTCAAGAACAGAAATCACACTGACTCCCAAAGAAATTTATGATTAATAAAATTTTAAATCACCGCTCAGAAACGATTTTAGGCGGGGGTTTAATCTTAGCCTTATTTGCTTTTTTAAGCAGCCTTTTTGGAATGCTTCGCGACGCACTTTTGGCTGCTAAAATTGGTGCGAGCAGCACTTTAGATATTTATTATGCTTCTTTTCGCCTGCCGGATTTTATCTATAATATCCTAATTTTAGGTGCGATTTCCGCTGGTTTTATTCCGCTTTTTGTTTCTTATCTGACTGAATCCAAAGAAAAAGCCAATCAATTAATTAACGGCGTTTTAACTTTTTTTGGCCTTTTTATCGGTCTTTTAGCCCTGCTTTTAACTATCTTTTGCCGGCCAATTTTAAGCCTGCTGTTGGCTGGTTTTGATAGCCAAAAAATCGAATTAGCCATCAAATTAACTCGGATTTTGATGATTCAGCCCCTTTTTTTAGGGCTTTCAAGCATTATTGGCGCAGTACTGCAAAGCCATCGCTTGTTTTTAGTCAATGCCTTAGCGCCTTTAATGTATAATTTAGGAATTATTGTGGGTATTTTGTTTTTCTATCCGGCCTTTGGTCTAGTGGGCTTGGCTGAAGGCGTGGTATTGGGCGCTATTTTAAATTTTCTGATTCAAGTGCCGTCTTTTAGAAATTTGGGTTATAAAATTAGTTTGGGATTTTCTAAAATCGGGCCGGGCTTATTTTCATTGGTAGCCATGATGGTGCCTCGCAGTTTGACGATTTTAATCAATCAAGGTTATCTTTTGGTTTTAACCTTTGTGGCCAGTTATTTAAAAGAGGGGAGTCTGGCTGTTTTTAATTTAGCCAACAATATCCAAAACTTGCCACAGACAATTTTTGCCCTTTCCTTGGCAACTTCGGTTTTCCCCGTGCTCTCTCATTATTTTCATTTAAAAGATATGAAAAATTATTATCAAACCCTAATAAAAACTATTCGGCAAACGCTTTTCTTTATTATTCCCATTAGCGCTTTTTTTATCGTTTTTCGCGCCCAAATTGTCCGTTTGCTTTTGGGTTATGGCCGTTTTGATTGGTCAGCCACTATTTTAACCATTGAGGTATTGACTATTTTTCTTATCGGTATGGTTTTCCAGTCGTTAATTAATCTTTTAATCCGCGGTTTTTTCAGCCAAAAAAACACCTTTACGCCCTTTTTGGCCGCTCTTTCGGCCTATGGATTAGGCACTTTGGCTGCTCTTTGGTTCGGTTTTCACTGGGGCATCAAAGGTTTGGCCTGGGCTTTTGTTTTGACCAATACCTCCTATGCCCTTATTTTGATTATTCTACTTTTCCGCTTTTATAATTTTTATCAGGAGATATTTTTATTTCTTTTGAAGATAGGTGCCATTTCTTTTGCCGCTGCCCTTACTTCTTATGCGGGCTTACGGCTTAATGCTTTATTTTTATCAACGCATACAGTTTTAGGTTTGGCGGTTCAAACCTTTTTAGCTTTAATCTTCGGGTTAATCGTTTTTTATCTTTTAGCTAAAAAATTAAAGCTGGAAGAGCTATCGGCCTTAAATGAAATTTTTAAAAAATACTTAAGAAAGGGAAATGTCTAACATTAGAAATTTTTCCATCATCGCCCATATTGACCACGGTAAATCGACTTTGGCAGACCGTTTTTTAGAATTAACAAAGACGATTGACAGCGACCATCTTATTCCGCAGTATTTAGACCGGCTTAATTTGGAAAGGGAGCACGGCATTACCATTAAAATGCATCCAGTAAGAATGAATTATGAGGATAACGGTCTTAATTATATCTTAAATTTAATTGATACGCCGGGCCATATTGATTTTGCCTATGAAGTTTCTCGTTCCTTAGCGGCTGTGGAAGGTGCTATTTTATTGGTAGATATAAGCCAAGGCATCGAAGCCCAAACAATTTCCCATTTGGAAATGGCCAGGCAGCAAAATTTAAAAATCATTCCGGCTTTAAATAAAATAGATTTAGGGGGTTTTGATTTAGAAAAAAGACGTCAGGAATTAGCCGAGCTTTTAAAAGTGGAGCCAGCTGAAATTTCTTTAGTTTCCGCTAAAACCGGTTTAGGCGTAAAGGAACTTTTAAAAAGGGTGATTGATGAAATTCCAGCGCCAAGACAAAAAGAAGGGCCGGCGCGGGCTTTGATTTTTGATTCTCATTATGACCCTTTTCAGGGAGTAATTGCCTATGTTCGGGTTTTTGAGGGTTCTTTTTCGCCTAAAGATAAAATCTATCTTTTTGCCCATCAGCAATCAGCAGAAATCGTCAGTCTGGGTATTTTTAAACCAGCCCTAGAAAAAACTTCAAAATTATCAGCCGGTGAAATTGGCTGGATTGCTACAGGCCTAAAAGACCCCAATTTAATTCGTCCCGGTGAAACAATTTGCCATTTTAATGAAAGAAATGAAGTTGAACCGCTGGTGGGCTATCAAGAACCAAAACCTTTGGTTTTCGCCAGTTTCTATCCTGCCAATCAGAAAGATTACGAAAATTTTAAAGAGGCCGTTTTAAAATTAAAGCTTAATGATAGCTCTTTATCCTATGAAGTTGAAAATTCTGAAATTTTAGGCAAAGGCTTCCGTCTGGGATTTTTGGGCTTGCTTCATTTAGAAATTACTCAAGAACGGCTCGCCCGAGAATATGCCCTTTCGGTTATTACGAGCGAACCATTAATTCCTTATCGGATTTACGAAAAAAATTGTTTAGAGCCAAATATTTTAATTAATCCTTCTGATTTTCCTTCGCCTGATAAGATTGAAAAAACAGAAGAGCCATGGATGAAAGTGAAATTAACCGCACCCCCTCAATATTTAAGCGCGCTTATTAAAATGATGAATAATTATCGCGGTTTTATTGTTGATATTAATAATTTTCGGGAGGATAGAATCTTGATGACAGCGGAAATGCCATTTAAAGAGTTGTTTCGTGGTCTGGAGAATAATTTAAAATCAGTAACCAATGGTTTTGGCATTTTAGAATATTCACTTTTGGATTATCGGCCTGTCGCTCTTGAAAAGCTGGAGGTTTATTTGGCAGGCGAACATTTTGGCATTTTTGATATTTTGATTGAAAGGGAAAAATTAGCCAAAGAAGCGCGACAGCTGGCTCTTCTTTTAAAAAATATCCTGCCAGCCCAAAACTATCCTTTAATTATCCAGATTAAGCATGGGGGAAAAATTTTAGCGCGGGAAACAATTAGCGCCTTAAAAAAGGATGTCACGGCCCATCTTTATGGCGGTGACCGGACACGAAAGGTAAAACTCTGGCAGAAGCAGAAAAAGGGCAAGCGCCGCTTGGCCCAATATGCTAAACTTTCCTTAGGCAGCGATATTTATTTAAAATTAATTAAACTAAAGCAAAGCGGCCATTATGAAGCATCTTAAACTTTCCCAATTAATCTTATCTCTTTTTATGGCTGGGGCCTTAATCTTTTTGGGTTTGGGCATTTACCAAAAATGGCGGCAAGCCCAGATTTTAATTAAAGAAAAGAAATTTTTAGAAGCCCAGCTGAAATCCCTAAAAGAAGAAGGGGAGAGCTTAATTCAGGAGAGCCAGAATTTTGTCAATGAGGAAGCCTTGGAGAAAGAAGCTCGTTTAAGTTTAGGCCTTAAAAAACCGGGCGAAAAGGTTATTTTAATTATTCCCACCCCTACCACCACAACCGTTGAAGCCACGAGCACCCCTTTATTGACTAAATGGCTTAAGTGGTGGCAAAATCTGTTTAGAGGCAAGCCTTAGGCGGCGGTAGTTCAGTGGCAGAACGTCTCCTTCCCAAGGAGAAAGTCGGGAGTTCGAATCTCCTCCGCCGCTCTCCTTAAAAATTTATTTGCCCATGTAGCTCAATGGTAGAGCAACTGTTTCGTAAACAGTAGGTTGTCGGTTCAAATCCGACCATGGGCTCCTTGACTTTAATTTTATTCTTTGATAATATGGCTTTAGCCACAGACGTTAGGTTGCTTAAAAGGCGTAAAGCCTAACTAGGCAAAAAGATAAAAATTAAGGTTTTTTATTTTGGTCTGTGGCTGACAGACCTTTTTATTTTTAATAAACAAAAATGTTAACGCGGAAAGAAAAAGACCAAATTATTGATTTTTTAAGCCAAAAAGTTAAAGAAAGGCCTTATATTTATTTTGCTAGTTTTAAGGGTTTAAAAACCAAGGACCTTAATGAACTGAAAAATGAACTCTTAAAAGAGCGGAGCGAAGCGACTATCGCTAAAAAAACCCTTTTAGATTTGGCTTTCAGGAAAAATGATTTAGATGGCTTTAAGGAAACCTATAATTTTGACGGCACGCTTTTGACTGTCTTTGCTGGTTTGGATCCGATAAAAACAGCCAAAATTTTATGGCAGTTTAGCTTAAAGAAAGCGAACAACTTCAATCTTTTAGGCGGTTTGGTTGAGGGTCAGTTTATCAATGCCTTGCTTTTAGTTAATATTGCCAAGACACCCACCAAGGAAGTATTATTAGGTCGATTGGTGGGCGCCCTAGAATCTCCTCTTTATAATTTTATTTGGCTTATTAAATCGCCTTTATCATCCTTGGCTTATGCCTTAAAGGCGATTCAAAATAAAAAATAACAAAAAGATGGCAGAAGAAAAAAAGCTCTCAGAAAAATTGGAAAAAATTATTTCTGAGGTGGAAAAATTAAGCGTTTTGGAGCTCGCGGATTTAGTGAAGGCCTTAGAGGAAAAATTCGGTATCTCTGCCCAGCCTGTTGTCGCTAGCGCGCCTTCAGCTTCAAATGGCGGCAATGTTTCTGGCGAAGCAGAAGCGCCTGAAGCTAAAACAGCTTTTACCGTGATTTTGAAAGATGCGGGCCAAAGCAAAATTCAGGTGATTAAGGTCCTGCGCGAAGTGGTAGGTATGGGCCTAAAAGAAGCGAAAGAATTAACTGATAGTGTCCCTAAACCAGTAAAAGAAAATGTGAGCCAGAAAGAAGCGGAAGAATTAAAAAAGAAATTAGAAGAAGCAGGCGCTATCATCGAAGTTAAATAATCAAAGCCCGTCTGAAATTGACGGGCTTTGATTATTGTTCTATATTTTAAATAAAAGCGGGTGCATAGCTCAGTTGGTAGAGCGTTCCGGTCACATCGGAAAGGTCTCTGGTTCGAGTCCAGATGCACCCACTAGCCTTTAGTGGAAAAGTTGTTGATATCTTAAAGCCGGGTTTTTCGGCTTTTTTATTTTTTGGCTTATTTAAGCCAAAAATAATAAAACCAAAAAAAGAATATTTTAAAAGCAAAGTGGTTGACTCAAACCCATTAAATCCCTTACAATAAGGGTAGGTGGGGAATTGTGGATAACTATGGGGATAAGTTCAATGTTCTGTGGATAACCCAAATCAAAAATTATGACCAGTTTTATCGGCGAATATCATTATAATATTGACCAAAAAGGCCGGTTAGCCATTCCAGCTAAATTTAGAAAAGAACTGGCTACCGGCGCTGTTTTAACTCGCGGTTTAGACAATTGCTTATTCTTATTTGCCCAAAACGAATGGCAGGAATTATTAAAGAAAATTACGAGTTTGCCTTTAAGCCAAGCTAATTCCCGGGCTTTTAGCCGTTTAATGTTAGCCGGCGCGGCTGAAGTGGAAATTGATAGTCAGGGACGCATTTTAATTCCCACTTATTTAAGAAATTTTGCCCATTTAAATAAAAAAGTGGTGATTACTGGTTTATTTAATCGTTTAGAAGTTTGGGATGAAGATTTATGGAATCAGTACAAAGAGAAAACCGAGAAAGAATCTGTGGATATTGCCGAAAAATTAGCTGATTTAGGTATCTAGGGTGACAATGAGCCATATACCTGTTCTTTTAAAAGAAGTAATTGAATATCTTGCCCCTCAAGCTAACCAAAATTTTATTGATGCCACGAGCGGCACCGGTGGACATAGCCTCGCCCTTTTAGAAAAAACAGCCCCCGAAGGAAAACTATTGGCTATTGAATGGAATAAAGATTTATTGGAAAAACTCACCTTAAAAATTAAAAATTTGGGACTGGAAAACCGATTTATCGGCTATCTCGGAAACTTTAAAGACATTGACCAGATTGTAAAGGAGGTAGGTTTTTCTCCGATTGATGGTGCCTTATATGATTTGGGCTTGAATACGGAACTTTTAGAAAATTCTGGCCGCGGCTTTAGTTATAAAAGAGACGAACCTTTAGACATGCGTTATGGCGAGACCGATTTAACAGCCCGAGACATTGTTAACGAATGGAGCGAGGAAGAACTTAAAGCGATTCTTATAAATTACGGCGAAGAAAGAAAAGCCAAAGCCATTGCCCGAGAGATTGTTAAAGCCAGAAAAATAGAAAAGATTGAAACGACCGCCCAGCTGGTTTCCATCATTTTAAAAGCCACCCGCTCGTCGCCCTCAGAAAAACATCATCCTGCCCGAAAAACTTTCCAGGCCTTGCGCATTGCAACCAATAATGAGTTAGAAAACCTTTGGCAGGCCATCCCCAAGACAGTCTCATTGCTAAAGGCGGGCGCGAGGTTGGTGATTATTTCTTACCATTCTTTAGAAGATCGGATTGTAAAACAAACTTTTCTCAAACTTAAAAACGAAGGGAAAGCACATATTTTGACCAAAAAACCGATCACCCCAACGCCTCAAGAAATAAAAACCAATCCTCGCGCCCGTTCTGCCAAATTAAGAGCCATTACCATTTTAAACCCTTAAAAATTTAATAAATTAATTTTAAAAATATGACGGTTATTAGTTATCAATTAAAAGGGCATCGCCCGCTTTTCGGCACCAAAAAGGTAGTCGTTGCTTCTAATACTTTTAAAAACAGGAGGCAAAACGTTTTTAATCAAAGCCGTGCTCCTTTCCTTTCTTATTTAGCTAACGGCCTTAGATTTCATTTCTGGCTAATAGGCTTATTAATAATTTTTGTTTTTCTTTTTGCTTTTTTTGTGCCTTATTTGGTTTCCTTAGATTATTCCATTAGCCAACTTAAGCAGGAGATTAAAGTCGCAGAAGAGCAAAATGCGGCTTTGCGCGAGTCCTTGGCGAAAGCCATTGATATTAATACCTTAAATAGCTGGGTTTCAAGCCACGGATTTGTAACCATTGATAAAGTTAGTTATTTAGACCTAAATCCTCAATCTAATCTTGCCCAATTGGATGTCCATCAACGCTAAATCTCGTTCTCTTCCTTCCCGGCTTTTTTATATCTCTCTTCTTTTTGCTTTATTAGCAGTAATTTTGCTTTTGCGATTTTTTGATTTACAAATTCTTCATTTTAATTATTATCGCAGCGAAGCCGAAGCCCGGCAGGTAAAAGCCACTTTACCCGTGGAGCGGGGTTTAATTTATCTAAAAGACGAAGACGGAACTTTGGTGCCCATTGCCTTGAATAAAAAGTTTTATAATGTTTATGTTGTGCCGAAAGAGATTGAAAACCCAGAAGAAGTTATTAATCAATTATCTGCGATACTTAAAATCGATAAGGAAAAAATTAAAGAGCACGTTTTAAAACCCAACGACCCTTATGAGCCGATTGCTAATAAAATAGAAGATGAAAATCTCATCAAGCAAATTACCAGCCTAAATTTAAAAGGCGTTTATACTAATTATGATTTTTATCGCTACTATCCATTTAAAAATTTAGCTAGCCAAGTGATTGGTTTTGTAGCGCCGGGCGAGGATAATAAATTGATTGGCCGTTATGGTCTGGAAAAATATTATAACAACCTTTTAATGGGACGACCCGGCAGTTTTTTGGGCTTTAAAGATGCAGCCGGCCGCCTGATTCGCTCTCTTTTTTATTCGGAAAAAAGCAGTTTAAACGGCAGCTCTCTGGTTTTAACTTTGGATAAAAATATTCAATTCAAGGCAGAATCAGAGGCTAAGAATTTGGGCGAAGCGCGCGAAGCAGAAGCCGCTTCCATTATTGTTTTAGACCCGAAAACCGGAAAAATTTTAGCCCTCGCCAATTGGCCAAATTTTGACCTTAATAATTATTCGTCAGTTCATGATTTGGATATCTTTAGAAATCGGACGGTGGAAAACCGTTATGAATATGGTTCGGTTTTTAAACCTCTAACTATGGCTATGGGTATTGAACTCGGCGTTTTAGGCCCTGATACCACCTATGTTGATACGGGTGTGGTAAAAATTAGCGGTCACGAAATTAGAAATTTTAGAAATGAGGTCTATGGTCAGGCGACAATGACCAAAGTTTTACAGCAATCCATTAATACCGGTGCTGTTTATGCCGAAAGTTTAATTGGTAATGAAAATTTTTTAAATTTTTTAAAAACCTTTGGTGTTGACAATAAAACAGGCGTTGATTTGCCGGATGAGGTCTCGGGTGATATCTCTAATTTAGAAGGTAAAAATGTACCTGCCATTAATTTTGCTACTGCCAGTTTCGGCCAGGGCATCTCTTTTAATTTTCTTAATTTGGTGCGCCTTTACGCCATTTTGGCTAACAAAGGAAAAAATGTTTATCCCTATATCGTAGAAGAAATCCGTTCGCCGGATGGCGATGTTTCTAAAACCAATTTAGCTGAGCCAGCCCAAATTATTTCGCCCCAGACCGCTGAAACAGTCACCGATATGCTGGTTCATGTGGTGGAAAATGGCTATGGTAAGAATGCAGCCATTAATGGCTATACCATTGCGGGCAAAACCGGCACCGCCCAAATTCCTTTACCGAATGGCACTTACTCGAAGGATGACACCTTGCAAAGCTTTGTAGGTTTCTTTCCTGCTCATAATCCTTTATTTGTTATTGGCGTAGATTTATATCGGCCTAAAAAAGGAGCGGTGGCTTCGGAAACCGTTACCTACGTCTTTCGCAACCTCGCTTTTTATTTGATTAATTATTATAATTTACCACCGGACAATCCTTAAATGAACCGGCTAATTTTAAGAAAAATTTTGGCTTTTTTGGCGCAAAGGGTATTAAAAAAATACCAGCCCAAAATTGTGGCCATAGGCGGCAGTTATGGCAAAACTTCCACCAAGGAAGCCATTTTCCAAGTTTTAAGAAACCATTTTCGCGTTCAGGCCACCTTTGCCAATTTAAATACTGATATCGGCGTGCCTTGCACGATTATTAAGGGTTATGATGCCAAAAGAAATATTATCCTTTGGCTTCAAAACTTCTCTAAGGCCTTAAAATTAATTCTTTTCAAAGATAAAGATTATCCGGAGATTTTGGTTCTTGAAATGGCAGCGGATAAACCGGGCGACTTAAAATACCTGACGCAGCTCTTTAGGCCAGAGATAAGTGTTTTAACAGGCATTGGCGAACCGCCAGTTCATCTCGCCAATTATCCCTCTTTAGAATCTTTGTTGGCAGAAAAGGCCTATCTTTTTAAAAATTTAAAACCCAATGGTTTGACTATTTTAAATCAAGATAGCAAAAGAATTGACTATTTTAAAAAAGAAATTAAAACCAAATTTTTAACCTTTGGTTTTGAAGAATCCAGCCAAATTAGAATTTCTGATTACCGCTTTCACCAGGCTGAATACCAAAATCTCGACCATTCTTATATCAGTTTTAATGTTTCATATCAGGGCAATGTGGTGCCTTTTAGGATGCCGGTGATATTTAAAAGCTATGCTTATGCGGCAGCGGCAGCGGTAGCCGTGGGTTTAAATTTTAACCTTCACCTCGTAGAAATTAGCGAGGCGCTTAATAATTTTTGTCCGCCCGAGCATCGTCTGGCCTTAAAAAAGGGGATTAAGAACAGCTGGTTGATTGATGATAGTTATAATTCTTCACCCGATAGTTTAAAGGCCGCTTTAGAGGCCTTGGCCCAGTTTCAGGTAGGTCGTAAAATTGCTGTGCTGGCTGATATGTTGGAATTGGGAGAAGAAACAGAGCCGGCTCATCTAAAAATTGGAGAAATTATTTTTAATTATGCCGATGTTTTTATTGCCATTGGTCCAAAGATGAAGTTCGCTTTTGAGAAGGCGTCAGAGGAAAATATCTCAAAAAAAGAGCTTTTTTGGTTTGAAAATAGTTTTGAGGCCAAAAAGATGATTCAGGATTTTCTGCGAGAAGGCGATTTGGTTCTTCTTAAAGGTTCGCACGCCATGCATTTAGAAGAAGTTTTAGCCGAGATTATTTATCTTTAAAATTTGAATTTTTTCTAATTTTCTTTAAAATAACTTTGAAAGGCGCATTCGTCTAGCCTGGTTTAGGACGCGTCCCTCTCACGGACGAAACGTGGGTTCGAATCCCGCATGCGCCACATTTAAAAAAGCCGCTCGGCGGTTTTTTATTTATTTGACAGAACTCAAATAAAATGATATTTTAAAGAAAAAGAGTTCTTTAAAAAATAAAAAAGAAAGGAGGAAAGAAATGAAATGAAACTAATAAAAGTAATAAAAAAATGGCTAAAAAAATGCTGGGAAATGTTTTGGCAATGGTTTAAAAAACCATTGCCAAATGAATTAGTGGAAGCGCTTGAAAAATGGCGCTTCCGGTTTTAAGGGTAAAAAAAGAAAGGAGGAAGAAAAAAATGAAAAGAAGGTGGTGGAAATGGTTAGTTGGAATAATTGCTGGTTTATTATTGGTAATCGTCCCCATACATTCCGCCTTCGGCACCTTCCTTGATTACTCATTAATTATTATCGGCGGTCTTTTACTCTGCTGGGCGGTTACTCGTTTGATTGATGAGACTTAAATTTAAAAGGAGGGAAGATGAGTAGAAGTGAAATTTTTATTTTTTCCTTCATCTACCTGGCGGGCATGGCCCTGCTCGCCAGTGCCTTTCTTTGCCCAAATCTTTCTATAGAGATTCGAGTACTGATGGGCTTGTTCGGCCTTGGTTTTTGTGCCTTGGCCATGAAGCGCTTCAGCATAAAGGAGGGATAAAATGGGATTTGTTGGCATTTTTATTGCCGTCATTGCCCTGATTTTATTCGGGGCAATGACAATAGTGGCTTTTGAATCTGACTACCAAACAGTCAGGTTCAGAGTCAAGATTATAATACGAGATCCAAAGGGAAAAATTATAAAGGTTTATTCGCGGTATCTCCGATGGGATAATCCTTGCTACGAAGAAGCTATCGAGGATTGGGCCAAAATAATGGTCCCTCAGTTTATCCCTAAAAATGTTATTCCTTCTTCTCCCGAGCCCCCCACCATTAGAATATGGCGGGAAGGTGGTAAGCCGCTCCAATCTTGGAAGCGGATTAGAAGGGGCGCTGGATTTATAATTGATGTGTTCCCATAACTATAACATAACTATAAACAAAATAAGCAAAGAGCGGTTAAGGAGGTGATAAAAACCGCTCTTTTTCTTTTCATTTTAAGCAGAAAATGCTAAAATTTATTCAAATGTCTTTTAAAGTCAAACTGATTTTTTTCATTGCCATCGGCTTATTTTTCCTTTTAAGCCTGGCTTTAGGCCTTTTTATTTTTTTTAAAACACCCAGCGGTTTGCCTTTAATTTTGCATTTTGGGCCATTGGGTGTTGATTTCTTGGCCAGCCGTAGCGCTATTTTAAGCTTCTTTTTAGGAGTTACAATTGTTGGTGGTCTGAATTTTTATCTCTATCATCATTTTCTAAAAAGAGACGCATTGGTTTCTCTTTTAATGTTGGCGGCTAATTTATTAATTTCAATTTTAATCTTTATTGCTTCTTTAAGATATTTTCTGATAAACCTTTGATTTTTTGACATCTTTTAAATATTTTGTTAATATCCAAACAAATGAAATACGCAGTGATTGAAACCGGCGGAAAACAATATTTGGTTTCGCTTGGTCAAAACTATAAAATAGAAAAAATAAAAGAAGTAGGGGAAGGCCAAACAATTGAGTTTGACAAGGTTTTGTTATGGGCTGATGAAAAAGAAATTTTTATCGGCCGGCCTTATTTAGATAAAAAGGTAAAAGCCAAAGTAGTGAAAAGCGGCCGGTCTAAAAAAATTATCGTTTTTCATTACCGACCCAAAACCCGATATAAAAAGAAAGCGGGCCATCGCCAGCCTTATCTGCAAATTCAAATTTTAGGCTAATAAATATTTATATTTCGCCTATTTCGTCAAAAGTTCCCAAGTATTGTTCTTCCTTTTCCAAAACCCTGAAACTGGCCAATCTTTCTTCAAAATAAAGAGAAACTTGACCCAAGGGGCCGTTGCGGTGTTTGGCAATAATAATGTCAGCGATATTTTTTCTTTCCGTATCTTCTTTAACGCGGTCTTCCCGATAGATAAATAAAACAACATCCGCATCTTGTTCAATGGAGCCTGATTCGCGAAGGTCTTGAAGTTGTGGTTTTTGCTGTGGTCTTTGGGTTACAGCCCGCGATAATTGGGAACAAACTAAAACGGGTATATTTAATTCTTTGGCCAAACCTTTGAGCGAGCGGGAAATTTCACTGACTTGCTGAACCATTGATTCATAAGAGAGCCGCGAAGCGATTAATTGCAAATAATCAACGATAATCAAACCTAAAGGCGCTTTGGCAGCCAGCCTTCGGCTTAAAGCCCGCATTTGGGTGACCGTAGGCGAAGAAGTGTCATCAATATAAATGGGCGCTTCAGAAAGACGGGAAATGGCGTCGCGCAATAAAGTAAAATCGTCAATATCGCCCTCAGAGGAAAGATGGCCTGTTCTGATTTTCCATAAATCTACACCTGATTCGGCGGCTAATAAGCGGTCAATGACTTGCTCTCGGGACATTTCCAAAGTAAAGATACCCACGCCGACATTATGCCTTAAAGCCGCATGACGGGCGATATCCAAAGCAAGCGAGCTTTTGCCCAAAGAAGGCCGGCTGGCTAAAATAATTAAATCGGATTTTTGCAAACCAGCCAGTTTATTGTCCAAAGGAGCAAAGCCCGTAGGCACGCCGCGCAAACGGTCGCCGCCTTTGGTGAGTTGTTCAATTCGTTCAAAGGCCTCAATCAGGCCATCTTTTAATGATTGAAATTCTCGGCTGGCTGACCGCTGGGAGATTGATAAAATGGTTTTTTCCGCCCGGTCCAACAACTCGTCAACATCTTCGGATTCTTCAAAACCTAAACGAGAAATTTCATAGGATGCAGAAATTAAATCTCTTAAAACTTTTTTTTGATGGACAATTTTGGCGTGATGATAGATATAAGCTGAAGAAGGGGTCTTATTAACCAGCGAAGAAAGATAGGCAGTGCCGCCAATTTCTTCCAATAATTTTTTTTCTTTCAAGCGATTAGTGACCGTAATAATATCGATGGGTTCGTTTTTAACATAAAGCTCCAGCATGGCTTCATAAATCTTTTGGTGATTATTACGATAAAAATCTTCCGGCGCTAACATATCAGCCACTTTAGAAATTGCTTCCCGGTCAATCATTAAAGCGCCCAGCACGGATTCTTCCGCCTCAATGTTTTGGGGCGGCAAGCGGTCCGTCATTGAAAAATTGTTGTTTTTATTTTCAGCCATAATTTATTCTTTTAATTTTAGGCGTGGACCTTCGGCCGTATCTTCAATTACATAACCTCTTTTTTCCAATTCTTTTCTGATTTCGTCCGCTTCCTGATATTTCCTTTCTTTTCTTAATTTTTCCCTTAGAGCCAGCAGTTTATCAACTTCTGATTGAACCTCTGGCAGCTTAATTTCAGCCAATTTTAATCCTAAAACCTCATCAAAATTTAGCACTAATTTATAGACCTGTCCAGAGTTGAATTTTTGTGGATAACGGTAATATTGGCGGATAAGTTGCCATAAAACCGCCAAGGCTTGGGGAGTATTCAAATCGTTATTGATGGCGCTACTAAATTTTTTTTGATAAAGACTAAGATCTGCCTCATTAGGCCGGTTTTTTTCTTTTTCAGCCAAGAGATTTAAGATAAAATCCTTTAGATTGGCATAGGAATTTTTAGCGCTGTCTAAAGCCGGCCAATCGAAATTCAGCTTTTGGCGATAATGGGCGCCCAAAACAAAATAGCGATAAACCAAAGGCGGATAGCCGTGCGCTTCCAATTCTTTTAAAGTTAAAATATTGCCTTCGGATTTGGCCATTTTGATGTCTTTAAAAACTAAAAATTCACCGTGCAGCCAATAATTAACAAATTTTTTTTGAACCGCTGCCTCTACTTCTGCTATTTCATTGGTATGGTGAATAGGAATATGATCAATGCCGCCGGTATGAATATCAATGGTTTTAAATTGCTCTGGCACCAAGCGGTCATCTTTAAAAGCCTCGCCTAAATATTTAAGATTAATGGCTGCACACTCAATATGCCAACCCGGAAAACCAACGCCCCAAGGACTCGGCCATTCCATCTGCCTTTTTTGATGAGAAGGGGAGAATTTCCATAAGGCAAAATCAGTGATATTTCTTTTTTCCGGGGAAAATTCAATCCGGGCGCCTGCCTTTAATTTTTTATTGAGGGTTTTAAAATCATAGCCTGTCAGTTTTCCATAATCTTTTAATTTTGAAGTGTCAAAATAAATACCATCAGAGGTTCGATAAGTAAAACCCTTTTCTTCCAAGACCTTAATCAATTCAATATCTTCTTTAATATGGTCCGTGGCTTTGGCGATTAAATCCGGAGATAAGATATTTAATTTTTCCAAATCTTCTAAAAATATTTTGGTATAAAATTCCGCGATTTCGAAAGCGGATTTTTTTTCTTTTTGGGCCGCGCTTTCAATTTTATCCTCACCGGTATCTGCGTCGGAAGTGAGATGGCCTACATCGGTAATATTCATCACATGAAAAACCTTAAAGCCATTATAAATAAGCGCCCGCTTTAAAAGGTCTTCAAAAAGATAGGTGCGCAAATTGCCAATATGGGCATAACTATAAACAGTCGGGCCGCAGGTATAAAGCCGAACCTGATTATCAAAAACCGGTTTGAATACTTCTTTTTTTCTGGTCAGGGTATTATAAAGCTGCATCAATTTAAATCAGTTTCTTCCTTTTAAGGATAAGATAAAAGATTAAAGAGGGCAGAAATGCCAGACCGACTAAAATAAAGTAATCGTAAGGCAAGCCAACAATGGGCGCGTATTTGGCGTTCATTTGGAAAGAGCTGATAATAATTAAAGTGGGCCAGGTGACAAAGGATAAAAGCGTATAAATGCGAGTGAACGAATTAATGCGATTTTGCACTAAAGAATTATAAGTATTTTCCAAAGAATTAATGGTATCAGCAAAATTTTCAATGGCATCTTCCACTTTTAAGCTTTCGCCTAACAAATCATCAAAATAAATTCGAGTTTCTTCACCTAAAACCCTTGGTCCTAGCCGGCTTAAAGAACTTAAAATGTTTTTTAAAAAGCGATAAATCCTTCGAAAATCCAAAATATCTCTTTTGGTAGCCGCGATTTTTTCAATGAGTAATTGTGAGCGCGTCTTAAAAATTAAATTACTGATTTCTTCTAATTTATCATTAATGTGAGCGATTTCTCTGGCCGTGAATTCTAAAAAGTTTAAGATGATAAAATAGAGAAGTTCCACCGTTGTGCCATTTAGATATTTTTCTTCGAATTCCCGCGAGCAAACCTGTTCTAACAATTCCTGCCTCATATCGGTTTCGGGTTGATAAGAAGCGGTGATAAGGAAATCTTTGGAAATAATAAAATCCAATTCATAGGGTTCGGAGGTTTGGAGTTTAGGGTTCCAGTTGGGAAAATGACTGACAAAGTAAAGATAATTATTATAGAAAGCCACCTTTGCCCGGCTGGAAGGGCCTTTTAACTCCTCCATAATAATGGGATGAAGTTTAAATTCCGTTTTAAGGGCATTAATTTCTTCTTCACTAGGATTGACCAGATCAATCCATTTAATTTTTCCTTGAAAAGTTTGAATCATATTTTTGGTTTAATTTTTCTATTTTCTCTATTTTAGCACAGCCGCCGCTTTTTCGACAAGCCACCCATTTTGTTCCTATTGGCAGTCTTGACAATTGATTGACAATGAATAAAATAATAAGAAATGGTAGAAGATATTTTAGCCGATAAAGAGTGGCAAATTTTGCAAGCGGTCATTGAGAAATATCTTAAAACAGCCCAGCCGGTGAGTTCTTTATTATTGCACCGCGAAGGTGACATTGAACTTTCACCTTCTATGATTCGCTATTATTTTTGGCAACTCACGCGCCAAGGTTTTTTAATCCAGCCCCATACTTCCGCCGGCCGCTTGCCCACTCATAAAGCGTTAGAGCTTTTTATCTCCCGATTTCTAAAGGAATTTAACGAAAGGGAAAATTTTGTAGAAACCGTTCTTTCCCAGATTAATAAATGGCTGGAGGAAAAAAATAACGAACCCGAAGAGCTCTTAAAAAATTTAGCCATTAAAACCAAGGGTTTATGCTTTTTGTATCTTTCAGATGATGACTTTGTTTATAAATACGGATTTAAATATCTTTTGGATTATATTTTTCAATTTGAAGAAGAAAAAGAAAAACTGGGAGAAGCGCTTGATGATTTAGATGCCAGAATTAAGAATCTTAACCTTACAAATGCTTCGGGTGTTTCTGTCTATATTGGATTTAACAATCCTTTAATTCCTCATCCTGATTTTTCTACGATTATCAGCAGCGATGAAAATTGGGGTCTGGTTGGTCTTTTGGGCCCAAATACGATTTTAAAACAGAGGAATTTTTGCTGGCTGAAAGCCGCTCATCAGATTGTCCAAGAATTAACCAACAGTTAAAAATTTAAAAAATAATATGCCGGAAGAAAAAAAGGAAGAGAAAAAAGAAGAAAAGCAAGATAATTTAACAACGCTGGCTGAGTGCCAGAAACGGTTAGAATTGGCTTTAAAAGAGCTGGAAGAATATAAAAACGGCTGGCAAAGAGAAAGGGCTGATTTTTTGAATTATCGCCAAGAAGAAAGGTCAAGGATAGAAAAGGAAAGGTTTGAGATGCTTTCTTTGGTGGTTAAAGATTTATTAGACGTATTAGATAGTTTGGATTTTGCCGAATTAAATTTTAAAAAAGCCAAAGATTTAGAAGCGGAAAAAGGCATTTATTTGATTAAAAACCAATTATTAAAAATTTTAAAAACCTATGGTTTAGAAGAGATAGAAACGAAAGAGAGACGATTTGATCCTTCTTTTGACGAGGCTGTTGATTTTGAAGAAACGGATTCGCCGCAGGAGGAGGGAAAAATCTTAGAGGTAATTCAAAAAGGTTATCTTTTAAATAATCAGTTGATAAGGCCGAATAAAGTTAAAATTTTTAAATTAATAAATAAATAAAATAAAACTATGGCTAAAATATTAGGCATTGATTTAGGCACCACTTATTCGGAAATGGCGATTTTCGAAGGTGGCCAACCTAAAATTTTGGAAAATAAAGAAGGTTCTCGAACCACGCCTTCGGTGGTTGCTATTTCCAAAAACGGAGAGCGCTTGGTTGGCATTTTGGCCAAACGGCAAGCGATTACCAACCCTCAAAACACTATTTTTTCCGCCAAGCGTTTGATTGGTCGGCGTTTTAGTGACCCCGTGGTTCAAAAAGATAAAGCGCTTTTACCTTATGAGATTCGCGAGGCCTCAAATGGCGGCGTGGAAATTAAAATGGGAGACCGCTGGTATAAACCCGAAGAAATTTCCGCTATGGTTTTGCAGAAATTAAAGCAAGATGCGGAAGAAAGGTTAGGCACTAAAATCGAAGAAGCGATTATTACAGTACCGGCTTATTTTGATGATTCTCAAAGGCAGGCCACTAAAAACGCCGGAGAGATTGCTGGTTTTAAGGTTCGCCGCATTTTAAATGAACCAACAGCCGCGGCAGTGGCTTATGGTTTTAATAAAAAAGAACATGCTAAATTAGTGGTTTTTGATTTTGGCGGCGGTACTTTGGATGTTTCGGTTATTGAAGTAGTAAGCGTGCCTTCGGAAAGCGGTGAGCATTTGGGAGAAAATATTACTGTTTTAGGCACGGGTGGTGATACGCATTTAGGTGGTGATGATTTTGACCAAAGGATTACTGACTGGATTATTTCGGAATTTAAAAAAGAAAATGGCATTGACCTTTCGCGCGATTCCTTGGCCTTGCAAAGAATTAAAGAAGCGGCTGAAAAAGCTAAATGCGAACTTTCTACCCTTTTGGAAACGGAAATCAATTTGCCTTTTATTACCTCCGATGCTTCCGGGCCAAAACATCTTTTAATGAAGCTGACGCGCTCCAAGTTTAATGAGTTGACGCGCGATTTGGTCGATCGCTCTATTGAGCGCCTAAATGAAACGCTAAAAGAAATTAATTTAAAGCTTTCGGACATCAATGAAATTATTTTGGTCGGCGGCACCACTCGCATTCCTGCTATCTTTGAAAGAATTAAAGAAGTTTTTGGCAAAGAACCGAAAAAAGATATCAATCCCGAAGAGGTGGTGGCGATGGGAGCGGCTATCATTGGCGGAGCGCTGCAGGGAGATATCAAAGATATTTTGCTTTTAGATGTAACGCCACTCACTTTATCAATTGAAACCTTGGGCGGCGTAGCTACGCCGATGATTCCTAAAAATAGTTATATTCCTATTAAGAAAACCCAAATTTTCTCTACGGCCAGCGATAATCAGACAGCGGTAGAAATTCATGTTGTTTCAGGCGAAAGACCAATGGCTCAGGATAACAAAAGTTTGGCGCGCTTTATTTTAGACGGCATTCCGCCAGCGCCTCGGGGCGTGCCGCAGATTGAAGTGACTTTTGATATTGATAGTAATGGCATTTTAAATGTTACGGCTGTTGATAAAGCCACAGGCCGCCAACAATCTGTTCGGGTAGAGGCCACGACTGCTTTAACCAAGGAAGAAGTGGAAAGATTGAAAAGGGAAGCAGAAAAATTTGCGGAAGAAGACCGCCGCAAAAAAGAATTGATTGAAGTGCAAAATACAGCCGAGAATTTAATTTATACTGCCCAAAAATCATTAAATGACGCTGGCGATAAAATTCCGACCGATTTAAGGGAAAAGATTAAATTAAAAATTGACGATTTGGTGAAAGCCAAGGAAACAAATGATCTTACAACCATTAAAAACGCGATGGAAGATTTATCCCGTCATCTTTCCGAAATTGGCGATTATCTTTACGGCTCTAAAAACCAAACGGATTTTAAAGGCGATACCAGCGATAATCCTGATCAAGAGCCGCCGGCAGAAGGGCCAGTCCAAGATGTTTCCTAATGACATTTAATAGGAAGCGCGCTATAATATTTATTAATGGAACCAACCATTGTTAATCCGACGCCTAAAAAAGAAGAAAACCTTCCAGAAAAGGGCGTAAAAATTAGGCAGACCAAACCGCCGGATTTTTACCGCCTGTATAGAAAAGCGCATGAGGACCGTTATTATCTTTTTAAAATTTCTGCCTTAGTTTTTTTAACGGTTATTTTTTCCTTCTTGGCCTCTTATTCCCTAAGGCAGATAATAAGCGGTAGCGCTTTTTACCCTTCATGGTTAAGCTTTATTTTTTGGATTCTGGCCCTTTCTTTAATTCCGTTGATTTTGATTACCAGCCGCGGTTTTTGGCTGATTTTTTCCTCCTTTCTGATTACTTTGGCTTGGTTAGGCGCTTTCCTTGATTTTGTAAATTGGCTTTTGATAATTGTTTCCTTGGCTGGTTTTTTGCTTTTGCTGGTTTCGTCTTTAAAGATGAAAGCAGAGCAAAATCGTTTGGTTAAATTTAATTGGCAAAGAATTTTAAAAGCCGGCCTTAATTATTATTTAATCGTGATTTTAGCGATTGTCGGTTTGGGAAGCTATAACTTTTTGAAGAGTCAAAGTCCAATAATCTCGGCCCAAAGTCTTATCAGCCGCTCTCTTTTAAATACCGTTTCCAAGTTAAAAATTAATAATCTCTCTTTGGAGATGACGGTGGACGATTATCTCAGCCAGCAAATAGGCAATAATCTTTCCGGCCAAAGCGCCAAGCAAGTGATTACTTTAATGAGACAAGATTTATCCCAAAAATTGAATATCAAGTTGACTGGTAAAGAGAAACTGGTGGAAGTGATTGAGCTTTATCTTTCTCAATGGTTTAAAGGATTAACGCCTATCGCCCAATATGTTTTTTATTTTCTTTTGATTCTTTTGGCCCTTTCGGTCGTTGCGCCTCTTTTGTGGTTTTTGGGCAAAATTATTCTTTTGGTCAGTTTTACAATTTTAGAAATTCTTTTAGCTTTAAAATTTTATCGTTTGGAAACACGTTCAGTAGAAAAGGAGGACTTGATTCTTAACATTGGAGAGCAATGAAAGATTATTATGAAATTTTAGGGGTGCCTCATAACGCCTCCCAAGAAGAAATCAAGGCGGCTTTTAATCGTTTGGCTTTTAAATATCATCCTGACCGACCGGGGGGCGATGAAAAGAAATTCAAGGAAATTAATGAGGCCTTTTCTGTTTTATCCGACCCAAAGAGCCGGGCTCAATATGATGCGGCTTTTAGCGGCATTGGCGCCGGCAATTGGCAAGGTTTTGATTTTTCCCAATTTGGCTTTGGCCGCGATTTTAGCGATTTTGATTTTGGCGATATTTTTTCTGAAATTTTTGGTTTTGGCCAAAATCCTTTTTATAGCCAGCGAAAAGCGAAAAAGAGTTATGAAGAAAGAGGTCGCGACCAGCAGTTAAAATTGGAAATCTCTTTGGAAGAAGCGGCTTTCGGCGCTAAAAAAGAAATTAGTTTTAGAACTTATGTAAAATGCGAGCATTGCGACGGCAAAGGTTATGAGCCTAATAGCAGTTTTAAAACTTGTCCGCGTTGCCGGGGAGAAGGAGTGGTGCGCGAAACACGCAAAACCTTATGGGGCGAATTTACTCAAATTATTGATTGTCCCGTTTGCCATGGCCGGGGTAAAATAGCTGAAAAATTGTGTAAGGTTTGCGGCGGTGATGGTCGCCTATATCAAACAAAGAAAATAATGGTAGAAATTCCTGCTGGTATCCGCGAAGGCGAATCGCTTAAAATTAAAGGCGGTGGCGAAGCCGGCTATTTTGGCGGTCCGGCCGGAGATTTATATTTAAAAATTTATATCAAGCCTCATCATCTTTATAAAAGAAGCGGCGATGATTTATATACCACCCTAAACATCTCTTTTAAGGAAGCTGTTTTAGGCGCGGTAAAAAAGATTAAGGCCTTAGATGGCAGCGATTTAGAACTAAAAATTCCAGCTGGTAGCGAATCCGGCACGATTTTAAGATTAAAAAATAGGGGAATTAAACATTTAAATCGCAGTGGCACCGGTGACCTTTATGTCACGCTCAAAATCAAAACACCTAAGAAAATTTCTAAAAGAGCGCAAGAACTATTGGAAGAATTGGATAAAGAGATACAATGATTTTAAATTTTCTTTATCTTTTTGCCTGGCTAAAGGCTATAATAATTTAAAAATTTAATTTTATTATCAATGTCTACTTTATTTGACCAAAAAGATAAAGAAAAAAACGAGATAGCCGATTTGCCTTTGGCTGAAAGAATGAGGCCGCAATCTTTAAAAGATTTTATCGGCCAGGAAGAAATTATCGGCGAAGACAAACCCCTGCGCCGGGCGATTTTAAGGGACGAATTGCAATCCGTTATTTTATGGGGGCCGCCGGGTAGCGGCAAAACCACTTTGGCTTATTTAATTGCTAAATTATCCCAGGCTCATTTTGAGCCTTTTTTAGCGGTTACTTCCGGTGTTAATGAACTGCGTAAGGTAATTAAAGAGGCAGAATTGAGAAAGAAAGTAAAAAACCAAAAGACCATTTTATTTGTAGATGAAATCCATCGTTTTAACAAAGCCCAGCAGGATGCTTTTTTGCCTTTCGTGGAAAAGGGGACAGTAATTTTAATTGGCGCGACCACCGAGAACCCTTCTTTCGACATCATTTCGCCCCTTTTATCGCGCTCCCTGATTTTGATTTTAAGGCCTTTAAAAGATAAAGAAATTTATCTTATTTTAGAAAGAGCGTTAAAAGATAAAGAAAGGGGATTTGGCCAACTAAACATTAATTATCAGCCCGAGACATTGATGCTTTTGGCCCAATTTGCCAATGGCGATGCCCGCGTGGCGTTAAATACCCTAGAATTTATTGTTAAAAATTCAGAACCGGATAAAAATAATCAAATCAAATTAGATGTTGAAACGATCAATTCCGCTTTTAGCCGAAAAATTTTGCGCTACGATAAAAAAGGCGAGGAGCATTATAATTTGATTTCCGCTTTTATTAAATCAATGCGCGATTCGAATCCGGATGCCGCCTTATATTGGTTGGCTCGCATGTTAGAAGCAGGCGAAGACCCCCGCTTTATTGCCCGGCGGATGATTATTTTTGCTTCAGAAGATATTTCCAATGCCGACCCCAAAGCTTTACTAATAGCGCTGAGCGCTGCCCAGGCGGTTGAATATGTAGGTTTGCCTGAAGCGCAAATTAATTTAAGCCAAGCAGCTACCTATTTGGCAACAGCCGTAAAAGATAATGCTTCTTATCGCGGTTTGCTGTTAGCAAAAAGCGATGTGGAAAAATATGGCAATTTGGCTGTACCGCTTCATTTGCGCAATCCGGTAACTAAATTAATGAAAAAAATCGGTTATGGTCAAGGTTATAAATATCCGCACCATTTTCCCGGCCATATTACTGATCAGAAAGACCTTGATTTGCCGCCCCAATTGCGCGGTAGAAAATATTACGAGCCGCGTTCTGACTTAAATCCCAAAAGCAAAAATACTTGACCCTTGTTTTAAATTTGCTATTGGATTATAATTAAGAAAGGTCGAAACATTAATTTTAATCAAAAATAAAAATATGAAAAATTTTAGCAGTCTTTTAAGCTTGGCCTGGGATAATTTTAAAAGCAATTGGCCGCGCTTTATTGGCTTGGCTTTGATTACTTTTCTTTTCGAAGTCGTTTTAGGTCTGATTTTGTATTTAGTTATTATCCCACAGGTCGGTGGCAATTTTAATTGGCAAGACCTGGATTTAGTTCTGCCGGCTTTTATTAACGTTTTGCCTCAGGTAATAGTCATTTTAGTTTTATTGGCCTTAATTACTTACTGGCTGCATTTAGCTTTGTATTTTGCTGCTTCTTCTAAAGAAATGGCTTTGGGCAAAGCCTTAATGCTCGCTGGCCGGAAATATTTAGCAGCCATCGGCCTTTTAATTATCTATGTTTTGATAATGAGCGCTGGCTTTGTTTTCTTTATTATTCCCGCGATTATTTTGGGTATTTATTTGGTGCCGGTTTTTCCTGTGCTTTTGTTCGAAAACAAAAATCCATTTTCAGCCATCAGCCGCTCCTTTTCTTTGGTTAAAGGAAAGTGGTGGCCTGTTTTTGGCCGCGTGGCGCTTTTTGCTTTATTCCTGGGCGGTATTTATTTAATTTTAGCCATTTCTCACCTCCAATATATTGCCCATTTGATTGAATTTGTATTCTGGCCTATTTTCCTTTACTGCCTTTATCAAGAATTGCTTTCAGGCGAGGGCTTAAAAGCCTAAAATTTAGTGGCTATGCTTTATTTACTGGCCGGCGTTAATCTCGTTCTTTTAGTTTTATTGCTTTATTTTCTAATAAAGGGTTCTTTTGGCAAACCTAAAAATGCATCGGACGAAGCTTTAAGAGATTTAGAGCGCCGCCTCACTGATTTATTTACGAACTCTCTTAATAATGTGCGCAGCAGTTTTGATGGTAATTCTCAAATAATGCACAATGAAATCCATCGTTTTACTGAAGAGACCACGAGTATTAAAGAGCAGTTAAGGCAAATGAGCGAGACAGTGAAAAAGGTAGTGGATTTCCAGGATATTTTTAAGACGCCAAAACTTTATGGTCAATGGGGCGAGTCCAGTTTGGAAAGTATCTTGGCTCAGTATTATCCTAAAGAGATGTACGAACGCCAGCACTATTTTAAAAGCGGCGAAGCGGTTGATTTTGTTTTAAAATTACCTGACGAAAAGCTTCTACCTATTGATTCTAAATTTCCACGTGAGACCTTTATGGCGATGATTAATGCCAAGGATGAAAAAGAAAAAGAGGCAGCGCGCTTGGCTTTTATCAACGATGTAAAAAAAGCGATTGATGATATCAGCCATAAATATATTTTACCAGCGGAAAACACCGTTGATTTGGCCATTATGTATATTCCAGCCGAAGCAGTTTATTATGAAATTGTCCATCACTTGCCCACGGAAACAAACGTTGATTTGATTGATTACGCCCAAAAGAGGAAAGTAGTTTTGACTTCACCTAATCTTTTATATTTAACGCTTAACACGATTGAGCAATGGCTTTTAGATAGCCAAATCTCGCGCCAAACTAAGGAAATCATTAAAAGGTTAAGCCGCATCCGCCAAGACGCTTTAAAGCTTTCTGATAATTTTAGGAAATTAGGCAAACATTTAGATGACGCCCACTCTGCTTACGAAGAGTCGGACAAAAGATTGTCTTTAATTACCAACCGGGTGGTGAATTTAATTGATGTTGATCAAAAAGATGAAAGCGAGGAGCAATTAGAGACGCCAACCGATTGAGTTTCTTCCAAGGCTTAATGTTTAACTTGAGCCGCCATTTTAAAATTATTTTTATTATTACCGTTTTTCTTTCGGTAATATTTTTATTATTTCGTTTCTTAAACTTACCGCCCCAGCACTTAGATCAAAATTATCAAAAGAAATCAGAAATATTAGTGTCTGGTATTGTTCCTCATCATCTATTAGCTAATGATATTATTGATAACTTTTTTAAAGGGCTGATTAACTATCGGCCCGAGCTTATTTTTTTAATCAGTCCAGATCATTTTAACCAGAATAGTTTTCATTTGAGCCAAATCATTACTGATAAAAATGGCGCCAATATATTATCAAGCAAAAAATTAGCCATTGATGAAACAGCCATTCAACACGATCATGGTATTACCAATTTATTGCCCTATTTTAAAAAATATCTACCCCGAGCAGAAGTAGTGCCTATTTTACTGGCTTCTTGGATTAGCCAATCAGAAGTAGAACAATTAGTTAATGATATTACTCTTGCTTTTCCGAATAAAAATAAAGCAGTGATAGCTAGCGTTGATTTTAGTCATTATTTGCCCCAAAACGCTCTTCTTTTTCATGATGAAAAAAGTATCCGGGTGTTAAATAATTTTGAAATTGATAAATTTAATAAAATTGATGTTGATTCAGCAATGGCTTTATATGCCTGTCGTTTATTTGCTTTTAATCAGCAACTTAACAAAATTAAATTAATTAATCACAAAACTAGTTTTGATTATCCCCAAAATACCTTAGAAACAGAATCATTAGATAAGGAAGGTGGTACTTCTTATTATAGCGTTATTTATCAAAAAGAAGGAGGAACAAATATTGAAAAATTAGAAGTTCAAACTTTTCTTTTTGTCGGCGATTTGATGTTAGGTCGGGGCGTGAGTCAGGAAGTAGAAGCAAATGGAAATTCTTATTTATTTCAAAATATCAAATATTTAAGTCGGGGTGTGGATGAAATCGTAGGTAATTTAGAAGGACCAATTATCGCTTCTGCTTCAGAAATTCCCCATCAAAGTTTAAATTTTGGTTTTCCGCCCGAGGTTCTAAACTGGTTGAAAGATTTTAATTTTACCGCTTTATCCTTGGCTAATAATCATATCGCTGACCGCGGATTAGATGGTTTTAACCAGACCCAAAAATATTTAGCGGAAAAAAATATCAAAGCCTTAGGCGCTTTTAATAAATGCGATTCAAGCGCTTTGACTAAGATACGCGATCATTTTTATATTTTAGCTATTAATTTAACTTTTCCCAATAAAAACCAATGCCTTAAGGAAGCTGTTTCTGCTATTCAATCTTTTAAGAAAGAATCACCTCAAGATATTGTGATTGTTATGCCTCATTGGGGCGAGGAATACCAAATGAAATCATCTTCTTTCCAAAAACAGGCGGCTCATCAATTAATTGATGCCGGCGCAGATTTAATTATTGGTTCTCATCCTCATGTAATTCAAGAAATAGAAGATTATAACGGTCGGCTCATTTTTTATTCGTTGGGAAATTTTGTTTTTGACCAATATTTTTCTTCAGAAACCCAGAAGCATTTGGTTGTGGGCGCTGTCTTTAATAATAACGATTGGCGTTTTTATTTAATACCTTTAAAGAGCCAGAAAAGCCAGTTGCAATTTATGAGCCCAGAGGAAGAAAAAGAAGCCCTTAACGAGCTGGCCCTTAAAAGCTCTTTATCTTTACAAAGCGCCATTTTAGATGGTAAAATTATTAAAAGATTAAAAGATCAATAGGTCATAAAATTTTAAAAATAAATTAATAAATATATGAATTATTCAAAATTTTTGGGCAGGATTAAACCCTATCTCTTAATTATTGTGGCTTTGGTTTTAGCTATTGGATTAGGAGCTGGTTATCTTATTCTCAATCGCCATCCGCTTGAAACAAAACAGGAAGAAAACAAATTTGCGGAGCCAGTCAAGGTTACGTTAGCCAATGAAAAAAGGCTAATCAAAATAGAAGATCTTGATAAAATTTCAGTACCGGAAGTAGAGAAAAATCCCAAAATTCCGGCCTACGATTTACCTTTAGACCTAAGCCAAATTAGCAATTTTTCAAAATTTACCAAAGCCCTGCCTCTTTCTAACCAAACCTTGGAGTTGATTAAACAGAACGGATTTGCCATTATGCCTACCACCTTCGGAGGTGCCAGTAAAGAATTATTTGTTAGCCCTGGTCGAGGTTCTAGCCATTTCGGCGATGCCTTTTATAATTATTTAGATGGCGAAAATATCCCGGTTTTTGTTACCGCTGATACCCTCCTTCATTTTTATCACTTGTTTTTTGATACTACTTTAATCAAATTAGAGCAAAACATATTTTTTGATAATCTTTGGCAAATTTCAAAACAATTTTACGATCAATCTTTAAAGGATTACGAATTTCAGTCCCAGCCCGAATTAAAAGAAGCTGCTAAACGCAATGCGGCTTATTTTGCTGTCGCCTTGTCATTATTATCGCCCAAAACTAATATGGGCCAATTACCCTTAAGTGAAATTCTTAAAGACGGTTATTGTGAATGGGTTTATCAGGAAAAACTGACAGAAGGCCTTTTAAAGAAAGTGGCAAAAAAAGAAGCTCAGAAAGTGGCGGAAAAAGAAGCTCGGGCAGCCTATGAAAAAAATCATTCTTTCGGAGCCTTTAGCGTTGCTGAAGCAAAAAAATATCAATTCAGTGTGCCGGATTTTATTGCTAAGGAAGTAAATTCTGAATTATCTTTAATTGAGGCCCATAAAGGCTGGGAATATTCTCCCTTATTTACTTATAAAGAAGATTACTCTCAGTATGTGCCACGGGGTCATTATACTAAATCTGAAAGATTAAAAAATTATTTTAAAGCAATGATGTGGTATGGTCGAATGACTTTGCTGGCCCAGGGCTCAAAACAATTAACAGGTAAAGAAAGTGGGTGCCTAAGCGATGGTATTATTTCTGAAGAAGAAGCTAAGATTCAAACTCTTCAAGCGGCTTTAATCGCTAAATACTTTAGCCAAAATACCGAAATTCAAAAATATTGGAATAAAATTTACGCTATCACTGCTTTTTTTGTCGGCTATTCTGATGATTTAGGGCCCTATGAATATATGAAGGCCCTGAATTCAGTTTTAGGTAATAAAAATAATATAGATATCAATGATTTTCCGGCTATTCAGCAAAGTATTTTGGCTTTACCTCGCAATCCAAAAATTTATAGTGGTCTAGGAAAATGTGAATTGCCAATGGTGGGCGAGCCACCACTTAGCCAGGAACAGCTTAAAACTCTAGTTGAACAAGCCCGGGCTTTTCTGGAAAAAACCAAAGGATTTCGGCTAATGGGCCAAAGATTTGTGCCTGATTCCTATATTTTTAGTGAAATTGTGTCGCCTTATAGCGGCGAATATACTGGTGATAAGCAGAATAAACCCTTTACTTATGTCTTAACCCAGACGAGACGGGAAGTGCGTGGCTTTCCTCGCGGTTTGGATTTGATGGCTTTATTGGGCTCGGAGCGAGCTAAGGCCTTAATTAAAGAATTAGGGGATGCTAATTATAATCAATATCAACCGGTCTTTGATAAATTGCAGTCAGAAGTTAATAGTTATAAAAATGAAGATTGGTACCAAAATCTTTATTGGGCTTGGCTCTATTCTTTAAAACCATTATTAGAAAAATTTGGTTTGGGTTATCCTACTTTTATGCAAACCGAGGCCTACCAGGATAAATCTTTGACTACGGCTTTGGCTTCTTGGACCGAGTTAAGACATGATACTATTTTATATGTGAAACAAAGCTATACTATGGCTGAACTGGGAGGAGAAGAAGAACCTAAAATTGTAGGTTACGTTGAGCCTATTCCTGAATTATATAGCCGTTTAATTATTCTAAGCGCTATGACTAAAAATGGTTTAGAGTCATTGCTTTCTCCAGAAGACCTAAAAATAATTGATATTGAAAATATTTCTCAGTTTATAGAAATACTCAATAAGCTGTTACAAATCAGCAACAAAGAGTTAAGATACGAACCGTTAACTGACGAAGAATATTTTTTTATTAAACATTTTGGGGAAAATACAGTTGGTTTGATTCGCCGTTTGGTGGCGAATCCTGAAGGCGGCGATATTATAGAAGGCGTAGAAGATATTTTGAAATCCACGTTGGTGACAGATGTTCATACCGAAGGCAATACCAAAAAGGTTTTAGAAGAAGGGGTGGGTTATATCAAGACAATGATAGTCGTTTATCGGGTGCCGCCAAAAGGATATCTTTTAATGGCTGCTGGACCAGTTCTTAGTTACTATGAATTTAAACAACCAATGGATAATCGCTTAACAGATGAAGCTTGGCGGGAAAAACTTAAAACCAATGCACCGGCAGAACCCGAATGGGTGAAAAATTTTAGTAGCGAGAAATAAATCAAGAATAAACTTATTACCTTTATACCGATTAGTTCTTCTCAATCGGTCTTATTCTCTTGACAAAAAAATTAATAAAAATAAAATATAGTATTAGCACTCGCTGGTCGAGAGTGCTAATTAACAATAAATTAATGTCGCTTTCTAAGCTATGAACATTAAACCATTGTCTAATTATATTTTTGTGGAACCATTAAACGAAGAAAAAACCACTAAGAGCGGGATTATTATCCCGGAAACAGCCGAGGAAAAACCAATGATTGGCAAAGTAATTGCTGTTGGTCCCGGCAAAACAACGGATGAGGGTAAATTAATTCCCATTTCTTTAAAGGTCGGAGATAAAGTCTTGTTCGCCAAATACGCCCCTTCGGAAATAAAAATCGAAGACCAGAAATACCTGGTCATTCGCGAAGAGGATGTAATGGCGATTTTGGATTAATAATAATTAAATTTAAAAACTATGGCAGGAAAACAAATTCTTTTTGAAGAAAAAGCGAGAAGAAAATTAAAAAACGGTATCGATAAATTGGCCAATGCGGTGTCTATTACTTTGGGACCCAAAGGTTCTAATGTAGCCCTGGACCGCGGTTTTGGCTCGCCTCTAATTACCAATGACGGTGTTACCATTGCCAAAGAGATTGAGCTGGAAGACAAGATTGAAAATTTAGGCGCTGAAATTCTAAAAGAAGCCGCTGAAAAAACCAATGATGTGGCTGGTGATGGCACCACCACGGCTGTTGTTTTGGCCGCAAGCATGATTACCAATGGCCTAAAAAATTTGGCAGCCGGGGCAAATCCTTTGGCGTTAAAGCGCGGTATCGATTTGGCAGCCAAAACGCTAGTCGGAGAATTAGAAAAAATTGCTGAAAAAATCGCTAATAATCCGGAAAAAGTGGCTGAGGTAGCGACTATTTCTGCTGCTGATCCTGAAGTCGGTCGCCTCATTAGCCAAATTATCGAAAAAGCAGGAGAGGAAGCGGTGATTACCGTTGAAGAGTCGCAAACATTAGGCCTGAGTTTGGAAATGGTTGAGGGTTTAGAATTTGACCACGGCTATATTTCCCAATATATGATTACCAATCCGGAAAAAATGGAAGCGCAGTTAGAAGATCCCTATATCTTGATTACTGATAAGAAAATTTCCGCTATTAGCGAGATTTTGCCGATTTTGGAAAAAATTATTGCCACTGGCAAGAAGGAACTGGTTATTATTGCCGATGAGGTCGAAGGCGAGGCCTTAGCCACTTTGATTTTAAATAAAATCCGCGGGGTCTTAAATGTTTTGGCTGTAAAAGCGCCGGGTTTTGGCGATCGCCGAAAGGAAATGTTAGAAGATATTGCAGTTTTAACCGGCGGTAAAGTTATTTCTGAAGAATTAGGTTTGAAGTTGGAAAATACCGGTTTAGATAATTTAGGCCGAGCCCATCGGGTGATTGCCAATAAAGACAAAACCACTATTGTCGGCGGCGCCGGTGAGAAGGCTAACATTGAAAAAAGAATTAAACAGATTAAGGCGGAATTGGAAAAGACGACTTCAGAATTTGACAAAGAGAAATTGCAAGAGAGATTGGCAAAATTAACCGGCGGTGTCGCAGTGATTAAAGTTGGCGCGGCTACAGAAGTGGAACAAAAAGAGAAACAGCATCGAGTAGAAGATGCGGTTAAAGCCACCAAAGCCGCTATCGAAGAAGGTATTGTTCCGGGTGGTGGAGTGGCTTTAATTCGGTGCCTTGAAGCTTTGGATAAATTAGAAATCTCGGATCCTGATGAAAAAACAGGCGTGGAAATTGTTAAAAAAGCAGCGGAAGAACCTTTAAAGAAAATCGCCGAAAATGCCGGTTTTGACGGCGGTGTGATTTTAGCAGAAGTAAAAAGCAAAAAAGGCGGTTACGGCTTTAACGCTTTAACCGGCCAGTTTGAGAATCTTTTAGAGTCCGGCATTATTGACCCGAAAAAGGTGACACGTTCGGCTTTGCAAAATGCCGCTTCGGTGGCCGGCATGCTTCTAACAACCAAAGCAGTGGTAGCCGAGATTCCTGAAAAGAAAGAAAAAGAAACAGAACCGCCTTTAAGTGAAGAGTACTAAAAAGAAACTTTAAAAGCCCGCTCGCGGGCTTTTAAAGTTTGATTATTTGCTAAATTAAGATATAATAAAGATTAATAATTAAAAGGTCCAAAAAGCAATCTAAAAATTAGAAATAAAATTATGTCTCTTTTATATTTAATTTTAGGAATTCTGGCCTTAATAGTTTTATGGCTTATTTTTGCTTTCAACGGTTTGATCAGAAAAGATAATCGTTTAAAAGAGGCTTGGGCTGATATTGAGGTGCAACTCAAACGACGCTATGACTTAATTCCCAACTTGGTAGAAATCGTTAAAGGTTATGCTAGCCATGAGCGCCAAACTTTTGAGAAAGTTATTGCCGCCCGCTCGCAGGCAATGGCCTCTACTAATCCCAAAGAAAAACTGGAAGCGGAAAATGCTTTAAGCCAAACTTTAAAAAGCTTATTTGCCTTGGCTGAGAATTACCCAGATTTAAAAGCTAACCAAAACTTTTTAGAGCTTCAAAGAGAGCTAACGGATACGGAAGATAAAATTCAGGCCGCGCGGCGTTTCTATAACGCCAATGTGCGGGATTATAATATTTTTATCCAAAGCTTCCCCAACAATTTAGTCGCTCCGATTTTTGGTTTTCGCCGAAAAGAATTATTTGAGATTGAAGAACCAGCGGAAAAAGAAGCTCCTAAAATTCAATTTTAATTTATCCTCTGATTTTATTTAGTTTCTATGACCGCTTATCACCAGGTTGAGGCTAATATTTATAAAACCTATCTTCTAGTGGCCATCTTTTTGGCTTTTATTATTGGTTTGGGTTGGCTTTTAAGCTATCTTTGGGATAGCCCTTGGGTTTTATATTTGGCCGTAGCTTTCAGTTTCTTTTGGAGTTTTATCAGTTATTGGTATTCGGATAAAATGGTTCTTTCACTGGCTGGTGCCTCGCCGGTAAGCAAAGAATCTTATCCTGAACTTTATCGCTTGGTAGAAAATTTATGCCTTACCGCCGGCCTTCCTTTGCCGAAAATTTATTTAATTAACGACCCTTCGCCCAATGCTTTTGCTACTGGTCGCGATAAAAACCATAGCGCTGTTTGCTTTACCATCGGTTTATTGGAAAAAGTGGAAAAAGTAGAATTAGAAGGCGTCGTGGCCCACGAACTTTCCCATATTCAAAATCGGGATACGCTTCTTGCTACCTTAATTGTGGTTTTGGTCGGCGCTGTTTCGCTTTTGGCTAATTGGTTTAGCCGTTCTTTTTATTGGCGCAACAGCGAGCGACGCGAAGATAATTTTAATGGTCTTTTAGCGCTTCTTGGTTTAATTTTTATAATTTTAAGCCCGATTATTGCCACCTTGTTCCAATTAGCCATTTCCCGCAAACGAGAATTTTTGGCTGATGCTTCAGCCGCGCTTTTAACCCGTTATCCCGAAGGACTGATTCGCGCTCTTTTAAAAATTGATGCGGATAAGACGCCCGTAAAGCGCGCTAACTCTGTGACCGCTCATCTTTATATCGCCGACCCATTAAAAAAGAAGAAAATGTCCTGGTTTGAGAAATTATGGCTGACTCATCCTCCCATCGAAGAAAGGGTGAAGGCTCTTCAAAACATGGCTCTTTAATTTTTATCAGATGAGTAAAGCAGAGATTCAAAAATTAAAAAGAAAGATTGAAAGATTAGAAAGAGAAAAGCGCGCTCTTCAGAAAATAGCGAAGTTTGATTTTTTAACCGGCTTTTATAACAAAAAAGAGCTTTTCTTTGTTTTAAAAAGGATAATAGGAAGCCAACGGGTTAAAAACAAGAGAATGACAAGACCTAAAATTTCTTCCACTTTAGTATTGGTTGATTTAGACCATTTTAAAGCAATCAATGATTGTTATGGTCATGATATTGGCGACCAATTATTAATGAAAATTGCCGATTTTTTCAAGAATAACCTGCGATTTTCTGATTTACTTTTTCGTTATGGTGGGGAAGAATTTGCCATTATCTTTTATGGCCTTAAAGCTAAAATAGCCTATCAGGTTTGCGAACGTTTAAGAATTTCATTAAGCCAGCAGACCTTTTTCTGTCGACCTCATCATTTAAAAATAACGGCTAGTTTTGGGGTTTATGCCCTTCAAGATAAAAACTCTCCTTCTCAGGCCATTCAAAGAGCAGATAAAGCTTTATACCGGGCTAAAAAATCCCGCAACAAAACTGTTATTTATCAATAATTGTCTTTTTAAAAGAAATATATTAAGCTTAATTTATATTTGGAAGGGTGCCGGAGTGGTCTAACGGGCACGCCTGGAGAGCGTGTGTATCCGCAAGGGTACCGTGGGTTCGAATCCCACCCCTTCCGCTTATACTAAACGAAAATAAATGGAGGATTTTAATAAAAAACATAAAATAAAGATTTTCCCAATATCCCGGATTAATCTAGATGAGCAAAGAAAATTTTTCTTCCTCTTAGTGCTTACGCTTTTATTTTTGTTTCTCGCTATTTTTATGGCGCCGTGGGTAAAAACGGGTTGCTAAAAAGCAAGAAAATTAAAAAACGCCTGAAACCTTTTATTTATGGGCTTTTTTTGCTATAATTCATCTTAATGACCAATTCGCCCATTGATGAAATTAAGGACCGGCTGGATATCGTAGAAGTAATTTCTCAATACATCAAACTCCAGAAAGCCGGTTCTAATTATAAGGCTTTGTGTCCTTTTCATAAGGAAAAAACGCCTTCTTTTATGGTTTCACCATCCCGTCAAATTTGGCATTGCTTCGGTTGCGGAGCGGGCGGCGATATCTTTGGTTTTGTGATGAAGATAGAAAATGTTGATTTTGGTACTGCCTTAAAGATATTGGCCCAGAAAGCAGGCGTAAAACTCACGCCTTTAAATCCTCAAATCCAGTCGGAAAAGCAACGCCTTATAAGCCTTTTGGAAGAAGCGGTTAAATTCTACCAAAAAAATCTTTGGCAAAATACGGCTGTTTTGGATTATTTAAAAAAGCGGGGATTAAAAGAAGAGACTATTAAAGAATTCGAGCTAGGTTTTGCGCCGGATGAATGGTCAGCCACCATTAGTCATCTTTATAAAAGCGGTTATCAGCCCAGTGATATTGAAAGAAGCGGTTTGGCTATCAGAAAAGAATTGGCCCAAGCAGAACAAATTTCTAATCTCAATCTTAACCAAAAAGTTACTTTAAGCGACCTCTATGACCGTTTTCGCTCCCGCATTATGTTTCCGATTAGAGACCAAAGCGGCAAAGTCGTGGGCTTTACAGGCCGGATTTTCGCCGGCGAGAAAAAATTAAACACCGTTAAAGATATTGAGGCGGTAGGCAAGTATGTTAATACGCCCCAAACCTTGGTTTTTGATAAAGGTAAAATTCTCTACGGTTTGGATAAAACCAAGAATTATCTGCGGGAAAAAGGGGAGACGGTTTTAACCGAAGGGCAAATGGATTTTTTAAGTGCCTATCAAAATGGACTCAAAAATATTGTCGCCACCTCTGGCACAGCCCTTACCCCTTATCAATTAAACATTTTAAAACGCTATAATGACCGCTTAATTTTGGCCTATGACAGCGATGAAGCCGGCCAAATGGCTACGGAACGAAGCATTTCTTTAGCTTTGTCTTATGGTTTTAATATCAAAATCGTCACGATGGAAAATAAAGATTTGGCTGATTTCTTGTTAGAACAACCAACCGGTTGGCAGGCGCTTTTAGAAAAAGCCGTACCCATTATGGATTTTTATTTTGAAAGGGCCAAAAAAATGGCTGACCCAAAAACTTTGGAAGGTAAAAAAACGATTGCCGCTTATTTCTTACCTAAAATTAAAAAAATGGTTAATGCCTTAGACCGTTCCTACTGGCTGGAAAAATTAGCGGTTTATTTAAATGTGCCCACTGATTCGCTGGAAACTGAACTTAATAGTTTAAAACCAATGATTGAGTTTGAAAACTTAAGGGTTGCTGCTGATAAAGAAGAAAAGGAAGATGAAATTGAGCCAGAGCTAAAAGGTAGTCATCTTTATCAAATGAATGCCCCTTTTTTGAACCGAGGACAAATTTTAGCTGAAAGAATCGTGGCCTTAGCCATTAACAATCCTAATTTTATTAAAAAAATCGCTGCTGAAATCAATTATTTTCCTGAACCTTATAGTCAAATTATAAAACTGCTGCAATCAAAAGAATTCGATTCCGATCTCCTCTTGGAAAGAGAAAAAATTAAGGATTTAACAACCGACGAAGAATTGATAAAAATTATTGATTATCTTTATCTGAAAAACGGCTATGAAACCGAACTCCTTAATGACTTAAAAATTGACCCTCTTACCGAAATCAATAAAAATTTGATAGAATTGAAAAAAGAAGATATAAAGGACAAATTAACGCAATTAAACTTTGAGTTAAAGCAGGCCGAAGAAGAAAATAATAGCGAAAAAATTAAGGTCCTTTTGGACCAAATTAATCAATTAACCCAACAATTAATTAACAATGGCTAAGAAAAACAAAAAAGAAAAAAAGAGAATTAAAAGCAAGAAAGCCGTTAAAATTTCCGCCAAAAAATTAAAAAGGGGAAAGAAGGCGAAAAAAGCCGCGGCTCCAGTGAGACGCAAAACTTGGTTTATTAGCAAAAGAGACAGAAAACGCGGCCTGATAAAACCCTTAGAGCCGGAAGTGGAACTTTCCGAAGAAGATAAAATTATTGAAGAATTGATTAAAAGAGGCAAACAAAAGGGTTTTGTTACCCAAGCCGAAATTTTGAAGTTTTTGCCGCGGGTAGAAGAAGATATTCCTCTTTTGGAAAAATTATACGACCGTCTGGCTTTAGCCAATATTGATATCGTCGAATCTCCTGATTTATTAATGACAGCCAAGGAAACGCCCACCACCCCGGAGGCTCTCATGGAAATCGATTTAAATACTGAGGATGCTGACGCTGTCCAAACTTATTTGCGGGAAATTGGCCGCATTCCTCTTTTAACACCTGAAGAAGAAAGGGAGCTGGCTAAAAGGATTGAAAAAGGTGACGAAGAAGCGCGTCATCGCATGATTCAAGCCAATTTGCGGCTGGTGGTCTCTATTGCCAAGCATTATTTGGGCCGCAGCGGCAGCAATTTAGGTTTTCTGGATTTAATTCAAGAAGGAAATATCGGTTTAGCCAAAGCCGTAGAAAAGTTTGATTACCGCAAGGGCTATAAATTTTCCACCTACGCTACTTGGTGGATAAAACAGGCTATTAGCCGGGCTTTAGCTGACCAAATTAGAACCATTCGCATTCCCGTTCATATGGTAGAAACCATTAACAAATACGCCCAGCATCGCCGAAATTTAATGCAGATTTTGGGCCGTGAACCATTACCCGAAGAAATCGCGGCTGATATGAATGAAGATGTTAATAAAATCCGTTATATTATGAAAATTTCTCAGGATACTCTTTCGTTGGAACAGCCGGTGGCTGATAGCGATGAAGGAGAAAGTATGTTAGGCGATTTTTTACCGGACCAAAGCACGATGACTCCTCATGACAGCGCTTCTTTAGCTATCTTAAAAGAGCATCTTTTAGAAATTTTAGGAGATTTAACAGACAGGGAGCAAGCGGTTTTAAAAATGCGTTTTGGTTTGGAAGATGGCATCACGCACACCTTGGAAGAAGTAGGTCAGGAATTTGGCGTTACCCGAGAACGCATCCGTCAAATCGAAGCCAAAGCTTTAGAAAAAATTAGGCAGCACGAGAAAGCCAAAAAATTGCAGGAATACGATAAATATCAGTAATGTCAAAGCGGTTTATTAAACGGTCAGAGGATTTTACTTGCTTTCACTGCGGTTTTAAGGTTAAGGGTTCAGGTTATACTGACCACTGTCCCAGCTGTCTATGGTCGCGTCATGTTGATATCTATCCCGGCGATCGCCGCAGCCCTTGCGGTGGCGAAATGAAACCTATTGACGTTTTAATAAAAAATGGCCAGTATTATATTTATTATCAGTGCCAGAAATGTGGTCTAAAAAGACGCTATCGGGCCGCTCTGAATGATAATATTGAGGTCATTATTCAAATCTCTAAACATCTATGATTTTATCAGACCGAGATTTAAAAAAAGTTATCAAAGCAAAAAAGTTAATATTTAGGCCCGCTTTAAGCCCGGATCAAATTGGGCCAGCCTCTATTGATTTAAAATTAGGGCCGGTTTTTAAAGTTTTTAACATCGCCAAACAACATTTAATTGATGTTAAAGCCGGTTTGCCGGATAAAAATTTCATTATTACCTATAAAATCAAAAAAGGCGAAAGATTTATTCTTCATCCCAACCAATTCGCTTTAGCCAGCACCAAAGAATATATTAAGGTGCCCTCAGATATTGTTTTAAGAGTAGAAGGCAAAAGTACTTTGGCGCGAATGGGTATTTTGGTTCATACCGCTGGATTTGTTGATCCGGGCTATGAAGGAACACTCACTTTAGAGATTTCCAATCAATCCAACTTGCCAGTGGCTTTATATCCCGATATGTATATTTGCCAAATTGCCGTTGAATATCTCTCTTCGCCTGCCCAAGTACCTTATAATTTAAGAAAAAAATCCTTATATTCCAAATCCAAAGTGCCGGTAGTGGCCAAGACCAATAACCTTTTTGATAAAACCAAAAAGAAATAAAAAAACCTCCCATTGTGATAGTGCTGGTGTTGGCTGGGAGGTTAAAGTTCTATTACAAGAATATTTTCCCCGTTTTTTAAAATTACGCAGGGAAAATCAATAGCCAGTGAGTTTCCGAGAGTACTATAATATTCTTCGATCTCACTGACCTCGACCTCGCCAGAAGATGGATATACCATTTGATAGCCCACTGCCAGAAGGAACTCAATTTCTTTTTCTGGCTGACGTGGATGAATCCATCGGATTTCCATTTTTTATTTTTCCCCCTTTCAAAGTTCTTCTTACAAAATAACACTTAATAGAATAAATGTCAATAATAAAGAGGGGAATAAATTTATTAACCCTCGAGCCGTTGATTTTAATTTAATTTTATCCTAAAATTAATTTATCGACTTACGATGTCGATAGATTAAAATATTCCGCGGTAGCTCAACGGTAGAGCGACTGGCTGTTAACCAGTGGGTTGTAGGTTCGAATCCTACCCGCGGAGCAATGAACCCTACGTGGTTTACGGCCGTGCACCCTTCGAAAATAACGAAAATATTTTAGCCCTATCGTTTTATGTTTTATACTTATATTTTATTGAGCTCAAAATCTCATCTTTTTTATGTTGGATTAACTAAAGATTTAAAAAATAGGCTTCAGTTGCATAATAGTGGCCAAGTAAAAGCAACAAAGCCTAATATACCTTGGCGTTTAGTATGGTATTGCGGATTTTTAACAGAAAGAGAAGCTAAAGATTTTGAGCAATATTTAAAAACAGGGTCTGGTAAAGCATTTGCTTATAAACGATTGGTTTCTGTAGCTTTAGCGAAGGATTTTTCTCAGGGCAGAAAAAGTAGTCCGAAGCATGGTGTTCCGAAGCCAGAGGCGAAGGACACTCCCGCGTAGGATACCTGCCCGCGGAGCTCACTTAAAAAGCCTCTCTTAATGAGGCTTTTTTAATTAGGATTAAATAATATTTGAATTTGTGGTATAATAAAAACAGCAAAAAGGTCGATTAATTGGTTAAAAAATAAAACATTATGAAAAACAAAATTTTAGTAGTAATTACTTTGATGATTATTTGCGCCTTTGCTTTAAATACTTTTGCCATAGGCCAGAATGGCAGAATTCAAAATGAGAATCAGGCTCAACAGCAAACGCAAACAGTTAATCAAGGTGAAGACAGCCAAATTCAAGAATCAAATAGTAAAAATGGTCAAAATGAAAATCTGCTTAAAAATCAAGAACAAAATGAAGAGCAGAACGAAAAACAGAATCAAGAAGAAAGTACTTCAACTGTAGAGCACCAAAATCAAGAACAGAATCAAGAGCAGAAACAAGAACAGCAAGGGCAAATTAATGCTGAGCAATATCGCAGCACAGTAGCAAATTTTGTTCAGACTCTTTTGACAACGGTTAGCAGCACAAAAGATGAAATAGGACAACAAATTAGAGTAATCGCTCAGCAACAAAATGATTCTGAAGCAACTACTACCGAGGCAATTGAAAAAATCCAATCGAGGAATAAGATACAAACATTCTTATTTGGCTCTGATTATAAAAATCTTGGTACCTTAAGAAGCGAAATAGTCCAAACAAGGAATAGGATAAATCAATTAAATCAAGTAGTTCAAAATGCTACCGATACAGCAGCGATACAAGCACAAATTAAAGCTTTGGAGCAAGAACAGGCAAAAATAGAAAATTTTATCACAGCTCAGGAGAGTAAGTTCAGCTTGTTCGGCTGGTTGGTAAAGCTGTTCAATAAATAATTCAAAAGCAGACTTCATTCTTCAAAAACCGCCTCTTCAGAAGGCGGTTTTGTTTTTATGGGCTGGAACAGGCTCGAAGGTCTCTTCTACGTTAAAGCTTGGGAAGAATAGGCGTCCAGTTCCCAGAGTAAGGTAACAATAGATTTCTTCATGAAAATTTCATTTTATTTTGCTATATTATTAGTATGAAAATTTTAATTATAGAAGACAACGAAAAATTAGCTTCGGGGATAAAACGAGGGTTAGAACAGGAAGGTTTTGCCGCCGACTATGTTTTGGATGGCGAAAGCGGCGAGCGGCGAATTGAACTCGGCATGCATGATTATGATTTGGTGATTTTAGATATTATGCTTCCTAAAAAAGATGGAATCGCGGTATGCAAGGATTGGCGCAAGGCCAATATTACCATTCCAGTTTTAATGCTTACTGCAAAAGATACAACCGAAGATAAAATTATTGGGCTTGACTCCGGCGCAGACGATTATTTAATAAAACCTTTTTTGTTTGATGAGTTGACGGCTCGAGTTCGCGCCTTATTGAGACGTCCTAAAGAGGCTCTGCCGACCGAATTAAAAATTAAAGACATAATTTTAAACACAGCAACAAGAAAAGTGACTCGCGCTGGCAAAGAAATTCCGCTTACCCTCAAAGAATTTATGGTGTTAGAATATCTTATGAGACATCCCAATAAAGTTGTTACCCGCGATGAATTATATGACCATGCTTGGGATTTTGCTGCTAACGCCTTCAGTAATACAGTAGATGTGCATATAAAAAATCTACGCAAAAAGATAGATAATAAGAATCATGAAAAAGTATTGGAAACAATTCGCGGGGTGGGTTACAGGTTTAAGGCCTAACCTATTCCAGCGAGCCCGTTTAAAGCTTACTGTTTTATATATCGGCATTGTTGCCGTTATTTTAATTTTTTTCAGTTTGACTCTTTTTTATTCTCTTAGTAAAAATATTCGCGATAATTTTGAAGGAAACTTTTCAGATGATGTAACCCAAGAATTGGTTATTGCGAAAACAACCGATCAGCTGCAAACAACCATATTTTTTATAGATTTAATAATATTATTTGTCTCAAGCGGACTAAGTTATTTTTTAGCTGGGAAAACATTAAAACCAATTCAGCAGATGATGGAAAAACAAAAACAATTTACCGCTGACGCGTCACACGAACTCCGAACGCCGCTGGCAGTTATGCAGACAAATTTAGAGGTGGCCTTGCGGGAAAAGGAATGGGATAAAGAGAAAGGACGCGCCCTTATTGTCAGTGCTATTGATGAAGTGAAATTGATGACAAAACTGACCGAGGATTTATTAATGCTTTCAAAATTAGAGAACAAGGAAACAGTTTATTCCTTTAAAAAAATCAATGTATCTGAGATAGTTGAACAAGTGGTAAAGAACATGCAAAATATTGCAATAGAGCGTAAAATTCAGCTTTCTATTGAGTCCTCCATTCCTGCCTTTATTTATGGAGATACTGAGGCTTTGCAGCGGCTTGTAATGAATATTATCAGAAATGCTCTTAATTTTACTCCCGCGGGAGGTTCTATTAGTATCGCTGTTGGCCGCCATAATGCGAAAGCAATAATCCGTGTTCAAGACACAGGAATAGGAATAGCTAAAGAAGACTTATCGCATGTATTTGAACGTTTTTATCGCGCTGACAGGGCGCGGGGACGGGATGGCGGGACGGGCTTGGGGTTATCTATCGCTCAAGAGATTGTCCATAAACATCACGGCACTATTAATATTAAAAGCGAAATAGGGAAAGGGACGCTGGTTACTATTGTTTTTCCAGCCGTATCTTAGCTTCATATTGATTTCATCTCCACTGTATATAATGGAGATACTTCAAGAATAAAAAAGGTCGACTTGAAGCAGAAGATATTAATTAAAAATAAGGCAAAACATATGCAGTGGAATAAAAAATCAGCGTCTATGCTTGCAATATTATCTCTGTTGCTTGGAAGTGCTGGCGCGATAGGACTTCAAGTCCGTGCCCAGTCAATTTCTCCTCCAATTACTCCGACCGCCCAGATTCAAACCCAATCTGCGGCAACCGATAAACAAGAGAACTCCATAATAGACAAGGATAATATTCAGGACGAAAAGGATAATAGCCAATCCGAGTCTGCTTTGGAACAAGAAAACGATAAAGAAACGAAAGATAGTATTGAAGCCAACGAGAATCTTCCTGGTGGTGGGCATCAAGATCAAGAGGGAACCAATGTTGACCACCAGTTTGAAGGGGTGGAATAACCGCATTCTGAAAACAGATCCTAGCAAGAGATATGAGCAAACCCGCCTAAATTTTCTTTAAGAAAATTTAGGCGGGTAAGGTTGGCGAATTAAAATAAGAAGGTTGAATAAATAGAATAAAAATATGAATAAATTTTTACTGTCTAAAAAGGGCTCGTCCTCTGTAATTATTGTTCTAATCATTACTCTTTTGGTTTTAGGTGTAATAGGTGGTTACTGGTATCTTAAAAATAAATCATCAAAATTGAATACAGTTGGGACAACGACTACAACCAAAGAATTCACAATAACTACTACCACAACCACTAAACCAAACATTACTACTACAACTATTAAACCCAAGATTACCACTACTACAAAACCTAAAATAACCACAACTACTAAGCCTAAAACTACTACTACCACTAAAAAAGCAACAACGACCACTAAAGCAGCATACTAACGTATTCCTTCTAATAAATATACATAAACTTTGAACTAAGTTCGAATGTTATTCTGTGATTTCTGTATTTAAAAAGCCTCTCTTAATGAGGCTTTTTTAATTAAAAATATAGTGAGTAGGAAGATGGGGCATACTCTAGAAATGTTAGATAGCTAATAGTTCTTTTGCCTCTTTTAGTATTAATTCAGGGTATTTTATCTCATCTATCCATTTTAAGGTTCGAAAATCGTCCCATCTGGCGAGCCAATTAGAACATCTGTTGGCTTCAAGTATCGTATCAAACGGTTTTTTTAGTGTAAACACTAGTTTTTTACCTTTTAATTGGGGGTTCTGAACTAAGAAATTCAATAATTGTCTTTTTTTGCTAACTTCAGAACTTTGGAAGATGTTATAAGCATTTTTAGCTAGATTTAGCACCATATTTGCTGTTAAATAGAAGTTTTCATCGGCATCTGTGTATTGTTCCATCTTTGCTTCCAAATCTGCTTGTTTTTCTTTATATTCTTTTAGCTTTTTGTTAAACATATCCTTAGTAATTCTCCATAATATGGATTGGAGTATTCCGCCTCCCCGCTATTGAGCGATTAAATTTTAAAATATTGAATTTGAAAATAAATTGAGGTAATATTTAATATTATCTAATCAAGTAAAAATTAATAATTTATAAAACTATGTGTGGACCATTATGCCCCATTGGAATCGCTGGCGGATTATGGCTTTCGAGGATTTTAGGCATTGATGATTTGACTTTAGGATTATGGATTGGTGCCTTAATCCTGTCGATTGCCGTCCAAATAAATAAATATCTCGTCAAAAAGCGCAAGGATTTCCCTTTGAGCTTTTGGACTATTTTAATCCTTTTATGGCTCTTATCCTTTATACCTATTTGGTCTAAATTAGATTGGAATAATTTATTTTGCGGTTTACCTCGGGTAGTCTCCGGCTCAATTTTAGGAATGATTGTCTTGGCTCTAAGTGATTGGTTAAATAATTGGTTCCTTAAAAAATATCACAAGGGCAAGGTTTATTTTCCTTATCAAAGAGTTATTGTACCCCTCATCTTTTTGGTTATAGCCACTATTTTGGTCGAGGCAATTCTTTGTTAATTTAGATTTTTTAATTATGGAGGAAGCAGAAAAAAAATATAATGAAATCATAAAAAAGTTGCAGGCCTTAAAAGAGGGTAAAAATCCTTTGGATTTATCCTCAAAAGAAGACTTGGCTATCGGCATAATGAATCTTATCTCCATTGAGGAGCATCTTTTTTATACCTACAATAAAACGCAAGATGAAAGATACCTTGAGCTTCTAAATGAGACCAGAGAAATGAGAAAGTCACTGCTTAAAGAAATTATTAAAGATTATGAAGGTGAAAATTGGTGTATTTCTAAACATCTTTTGGCCGCGGCAATGAGGCTGATGGAAGTAGGGACCAAAAAACTATCCGATGGCCAAAAGGAAGAAGCCGAAGAATTGTTCAAAAAATCATACGATTTATGGAATATATTTTGGGGAATAAATTTAGAGATTCTTTCCCTAAAGGATATTAAGTCAGATGAGGAGGAAAAAATCTCTTTTATTTCGGATGATCCGTTGCCCGTAGAAAAGAAAAAAGAATCAGTTTTTTCTAAATTAGGAAATATTATCAAAAACATTTTGGATTGCTGCAAAGAGTAATTAAAGGCAATGGCTCGACGAGCAAAACAATCTAAAAACTGGTCGGCAAAAGTAACGCAGACGAGTTTTGCTTTAAGTTTGGAAGAGGGGGTATTTACCTGGAATGACCCTAAAAAAATCGCCCAATCTTTAAAGAAATCAGCAGAAGAGAGTTTAAACCGCAAAGGCACGCCCTTTCAATCCGCAATGTCAATGCTTAATTTTTATATTAATCGGGCGGGCAAGAACCTAAAACCAGACCGAAAACGCATTTTAGAGCAGGCTAAAGTTGAACTGCGAAGATTGTTTCATAAACTGCCAAAAAAGGCATAAAAAACGGCTAAAATTGTTTTTAGAAATGAATTGGGCAATAAAAGCGCTAAAAGTAGTGGAAAAAATTCCAGCAGGAAAGTTTTTGAGTTATAAAGCAGTGGCTAAAAAAGCCGGAAACGAGAAAGCAGCCAGGGCGGTGGCTAATTTAATGGCTAAAAACACCAATCCTCGCATTCCCTGCCATCGGGTAATTAAAAATAATAATGAGGTTGGCGGCTATAAAGGAAGTTTAAATCAGGCCTGGCAAAAAGCCGCTCTTTTATTAAAAGAAGGCGCTATTGGTGTTATCCCCACTGATACGATTTACGGCCTCTGCGGTTCAGCCCTTAAAAAAGAGGTGGTGGAAAAAATTTATCAGTTAAGAAAAAGGGACCCGCGAAAACCAATGATTGTTTTAATATCGTCTTTTGATGATTTGCACCGATTAGGAATCAAATTAGAAAGCTGGCAAAAGAAATTTTTGAACAAATTTTGGCCCGGAAAGGTGAGTGTGGTTTTAAAATGTCCTTCTAAAAAATTTGAGTATCTTCACCGAGGCACTAAAACATTGGCTCTGCGCTTGCCCAAAGACAAAAAATTGATTCGGCTATTAAAAATCAGCGGTCCGTTAGTAGCACCCAGCGCCAATTGGGAAGGCAAAAAGCCGGCAGTTAATTTAAGGGAAGCGAAAAAATATTTTAGAGACCAGGTTTTCTATTATGGCCAAGGTGAGCGGCGGAAAAAGCCATCGCGGCTTATTGACCTCACGAAAAAAGAAATTAAAATTTTAAGAAATTGATAGAATGAAAAAATCAATTATCAATCAAAGGCAAAAAATTAGAAATATCAAAATTTTAAGACCGAGCCGCTTGCCCTGCAAGGCCCATCATTATCACTTTAAGAAATCAAAGGCGAGAATGGGAAAATGAAATTTAAATTGCTGGCGGCTTAAAATATCAGGCTAAAACTGAAAAAGGAATAAAAATATAAAAATGCAATTACCAAAGGATTATTCTTGATTTTTTCCTTTTCAATCGTTAGATTGGATAATTATGAAGAAAATCATTATTGACGAGGCAATCTTTAGCCGCTATCCCGATTTTTGCCGAGGGGTAATTTTAATCAGCGATATTAATAACGCCGTTTTAAACGACCAAATTCAAGAGCTCTTAGATAATGAAATTAAAAAGAGGGCTGGTCAGAATTTAATAGAGCATGACTATGTAAAGGCGTGGGATAAAATCCATAAAGCTTTTGGCTCTAATCCCAATAAATTTCCGCCATCAATCAAATCGTTGCTAAAAAGAATAGAAAAAGGGGAGCATCTTCCTTTTATTAATTCGGTCGTGGCTTTATTTAATTATATTTCTATAAAATATTTGGTGCCGTGCGGCGGCGATGATATTGAAAAAATCGAAGGCAATTTAAAATTGGGATTTTCAAAAGGAAATGAAATTTTTATACCCTTAGGCAAAGAAGAAAAAGAGAAACCGGAGGTAGGCGAGGTAATCTATTTTGACGATAAAACCCTCAATGTAATGTGCCGAAGATGGAACTGGCGCAACGGCGATTTTACAAAAATTAATCCAACCTCAAAGAAAATAGTGGTTAATCTTGATGGTATTAGTCCTGTTCCTCGTAATTATCTTAAAGAAGCTAGAGACGAATTGGCTCAGTTATTAGAAAAATATTGTTCAGCCAAACTCACTACTGATTTTTTAAATAAAGACAGAAAAGAAATAGAGATAAAAGAGGACTAAAACCAATTCCTAAAAAGGGAAGGGGCCTTGACAAATATCAAAGAAAGAATATAATTAAATACAGTGAAGGCGATGAATTGCAATCTGTATCTGGACGCCTGGATTGCAAGGAGCCAATGGCGTAACCGGTCACAAAGATTTTGTAATTCAGGCCTTCACAAAAGGTCTTTTTTAATTTAATAACGTAAGAATAAATGGAGGCTTTGACCCGTAGTCCTGTATCTGGACGCCTGGGACTATGGTGAGCCAATGGCGTAACCGGCCATTTATTCTTTTAGGAAACTTTATTTCTTAAAAGATTTTTTGGCCTTAAAAAGAGTTCAAAGCTTCCATTTGAACTCTTTTTATGTTGCGAAAACAAATTGCCTTA
>Ga0315298_1000700_pt1 | contig 64980 bp, 57 predicted proteins | sample WHS_1_MG_FD_203077 | JGI IMG/M metagenome (GOLD analysis project Ga0315298, IMG submission 203077) | Extremophilic microbial mat communities from Washburn Hot Springs, YNP, Wyoming, USA - WHS_1_MG | ecosystem: Environmental > Aquatic > Thermal springs > Hot (42-90C) | place: USA: Wyoming...
CTTCAACGACGGTTGACAAATCAGGAACAACTATCATATCACTGAAGGTGGTATGCATGTAACCAAAGTTTGATGCATCAAAACCAACACCATCAGTCAAAATGGAAGGTGTAACGTAACTCACCGGCAAAGTTACATGCCTTAACCCTCCATTTATGTCGTAAATCTTCAAATCAAGATACTCGTAATCCTTAACCTTTTTGAAAAATTCTTCTGAGTTCATTTGCTTTTCCTCCTCATACTTGTATTTTTTATTGTCCATATTTTGGAATAACACATATGAATTCGATGACGCTACCCTCAGCGCAGAATTGATGCAATTCGTTGGGCGAGATGAAAATATAGTCTCCACCTTTTATCGCTTTTTCACCTTCTGAGGTTTTTAAAATCCCGTTTCCTTTCAAAACGTAAACTTCATGTTCCCACGGATGTGCATGATTTGGAGTAAATCCGCCCGCCTTTATCTTGAAATGTCTCATGATATAATTTGGAGCGCCTTCTTTCAAACCTATAAGCACACGTTTTTCAACTCCTCTTGCATTTTGACCGTCATCTATTATCTCTGCCTCAACATCTTCGTGCTTCCCAACTAAAATCAAATCATTCACCTACCTTCCAACAATCTTTGCATCTCGGTTCATACCTTACCTTGACATCTGAACCTTCAACCTTAAAAATCGGATCTTTCGTCGATGCGGGTACCCATTCTCCATCTTTCATTATAAGCCTTTGAGTAAGAGTGGCATCTTTACCGCAAACAACGCAAACAGCCTTTAGAAGTGCTATTTCATCTGCCATAGCCGCTATTTTCATGACATTATCGAATGGTTCAGATCTGAAATCAAGGTTAAGACCAGCAACTATAACATCTGTCCCAACATCGATGAATTTTTTCACCACATCAACGAGATCTGATTCGAAAAATTGAATCTCATCGAAAGCGACGTAATCAAGTTTATCATCCAAGTACATTTGAGCGTCACGCGCTCCTGAAACTATCTTGGCTTCAAGATGAGTACCAGCCCTTGAAACCACTAATTCCTCAGCATTTCGAGTATCAGAAGAAACCCTGAATATGATCCCGTTTTGCCGCGCTATCTTTCTCCTCATAACCCTTCTTATAAGTTCTTCGGTCTTTCCAGAATACATAGGTCCGATGACAACTTCAAGAGTCCCTTTCAAAACAAACACCTCTTTTTTCAAATTTTTCCGAGATCTTGAACCAATTTTTTAGCTATTTTTTCTCCAACAACTTTTTTAATGTCTTCAAAAGGTGCTTTTTTTATACCGTTAACACTTTTGAATTTCTTCAAAAGTGCTTTTTTTCTCTTTTGTCCTATGCCACGAATTGAATCAAGTTCAGATTTGATCATCTCTTTATCTCTCAAACTGTAATGATAAGAAGTCGCAAATCTGTGAGATTCATCTCTAACGGCTATGAGAATTCTCAAAGCCCCGTTATCCATTTTAAGGTGCAAATCAGATCTTTCGTCAGGGAAAACGATCCTTTCATCTTCTTTTGCCAATCCAACGATCTTTGCATCTGCATGAATCTCTTCAAGGGCATTTTTAACCGCGTTAACCTGACCTTTACCGCCATCTATGAGCAACAAATCCGGCAACGGATGTTTTGAATATCTGCGCTTGACAACTTGTCTCATGGATTCAAAATCATCTATTTTAGCAATGTTTGAGAGTTTGTATTTCCTGTAAAATTTTTTGTTTGGTTTGCCATCTTCAAAAGTTACAACTGAAGCGACGGTGAGATTTCCGTGAGTATGGGAAATATCGATTCCTTCTATGAACTTTGGAGGGGCATTGAGAGAAAGTAAAGACTGAAGTCTTTTAAGAGATTTATTTATGAATTCCGCACTTTTTACGCGATCTTGTAAATTTTTGTAGGCTATTGAAATTAGATGCTTTTCAATCTCGTCATCCGCAATTTTTACCTTCGTTGAAAGCGTTTTTGACCATTCAGCCATGCCCTTGAATCTTTTTTTTACGATTATCCTCTCAACGATCTCTTCTTCATGTCCGTAATACAATTTCATGAAATCATCGTAGTTGCCGTTTATTTCGAATTCAAGTTTCGCGAGCATCATGCCATTTCTTACCTTTAAAAGCACGGCGATACCACTCTCTATGGCAACGACGTCGAGACTTACAGATTCTGGAAGTTCAACTCCTTGATCCTGTAAAAACCACTCGAGTTTTTCGTACATCTTTTTCAATCTAAGCGCAGATTCAAACATCTCCATCTTGGAATAAATGGATATCCTTTCTTCTATCCATTTTTTCAATTCTTGAGAATTGCCGGTTAAAAAAGATTTTGCAAGATCGATCCTTCGTGCGTACTCCGCTTTGGATATGAACCCCGCGCATGGTGCAGCACATCTTTTCATACCGTATTCTATACATGGCCTTTTGACTTTTGAAAGGTCGTAATTGCAATTTCTTATCTGAAGAATTGGTTGAATTATCTCAAGAAGGGTCTTCAAAAAACTCACACTTGTGAATGGCCCTATGGCTCCTGGAATTTTGTCGTGCGTTATTTTGATGTAAGGAAACTCATCTTTTGTGAAGGTAACGTAAGGATAAACACGCGTATCCTTGAGTAGAACGTTGAATTTTGGTTTGTGAGTGTATATGAGATTTGCTTCTAAAAGCAAGGCTTCTCTTTCGTTTGAAACCATTATGTATTCTAACTTATCTGCCTCTAAAACTATCTGCTTAGCCTTTTCGGACGATCTCGATGAAAAGTAAGAAAATAGCCTTTTTTTCAAATTTTTGGCTTTACCCACGTAGATGATTTTTCCCTTTGACCTGAAAATGTAAATTCCCGGGCTATCCGGAATATCTTTTATCTTTTCAACCATGATCACTCTCTGTACCTTAAAGCCTCCACAGGTGGCACTTTGGTCGCATTTCTCGTCGGTATGAAAGTTGTCAAAACGGATATAAGATAGAAAACTATCCCAAGCAACAAGAATTGTTGCCATGGTATGTAAAGCGTACCGAGATTCAGAGTTGAATATATCAAATACGACGTGACTATTCCTGAGATAAATCCTATCAATATGCCGAGAATGACCACGAAATTTATCTCAAGAAAAAAGCTTCTGAAGATCATGCTACGACTGAAACCCAAGGCTTTTAAAATTCCAACTGTCCTTCTTCTTTCGTGCAAAGATTTAACTATAAGTATGGCAAGACCTATTATGCCGACCGAAAGGCCGAAATAGAGAAAGGTGTTTATTATGTTCACAAATCCGTTCAGGATATTTGTGAATACCTCAACAGTTTGTTTTGAAAACAAGGCAAAGATGAACCTTGTCTTAAGAAAAGCCGTTAATTTTTGAAAATTATCGTATTGTTGAGCATCGTTGTTGCCCGCCAATTTTGTAAGCAAAAATTCCGTTGATGAAAGTTTACCGAAGACGGAGGCCGACTTTATAGATGTGTAAAAACCCGTCGGAATGGCGTTATAATTGCCCTGACTTTGAAGTATTCCAACAACGGTGAATGTCTTTGGGTTTTTAAGCACGGTGGAAGAAGACGTTACATTTTGAGATGATTGTGAAAAGTTGAAATTGGAGGCTCCTTCGCTTGATATTTGAACATTTTGGTTTATCTTCAAATCATTCAAGCCAAGCACTGCAACTGTTCCAGGATGTGCGTCAATGTAATCAAAGAGTGATTTAAGATCTTTTATGCCGTTGATAGCGCTTTTAACCTGCAAGTCAAGCCCACCCACAAGTTGTTTGTTCAAAAGCACCATCTGGTAGTCACTTGACACTTTTCCATTCGAAAGATATTTTACAGAAATCATGGACATCGTAGCGTAATAAGTTATGTAGTCGAGATTTGACAGTTGAGAAGTGGTCACATTTAAATTTCCAATTATGGGTATTCCAACGGTATCGTATCCACCGAAAATTGTAGATTTAGCCGAATTTATCTGAAGAGTCTCCGAATAAGGTATGACGGTCATAAGTGATATCACGAAGATGACTATCGAATACATCGCTATCGTAAGTCCGGTTCTTCTTTTATGTTGGGCCGTCTCAGCAACGGCAAGTTTTACAGAGGCACGACTTTTTTTGTTAGAAAACAAACCAAGAAAACTGTCGAAGATTTCAAAATTGTAAGAAAGCAAGAACAACGCTGCAAGTAATATCGAAAAACTTCTAAGGCCAAGCAACCAGAGTGATTTGTCACTCTGAGACTCGATGTAAGGTATGAGATTAGAAGCAAAAGCGAAAACAACGACACCGAGAGAGAAGAAATTCCCGACAATACGCCTTAATCCCTTCTTGTTGAAAAAGAACGGGAAGATCAACGCAGCAATCATTATCCCACTGTAAGTCATTATGGCATTAGAAGAGAAGATTGCAAAAACAGAAAAAATCACATCTAAAGAAAAAAGCGTGAAGATAATCAAAAAATGCTGACGCTTTTTTTCACTTTTCTCTGGCGGGATCTGCCTTATGGCGCCGACTATGTTAAGACGGCCCGTTCTAAAAGCCATGTAAATTAAAACAACGGATGGCACTATCAAACCGACAAGAAAGCCATAGATAAGTGAAAATATGCTGAAATGCAGTGAAAAGGAAAAGTTTCCGGTATTCATAAGAGGGGTGAATTCACTGCTGACGTTGCTTGCAAGATTTGAAAATTCATTTATCATAAACCAGGCTATTCCAAGTCCAACAAAGACGCCTAAAAACGACGCGATCAATGAATAAACGAAGCCTTCAAAGTAAAGTATGAATCCAACTTTTCCCCTTGAAAAGCCAATTGCCCTCAAAGTGCCAAGATCGCTAATCCTTTCATCTGAAAGCATGGTATAAACGTTTATAAGTAATAAAATACCTGCCGCGATAGAGAAACCGCTTAAAATCAAGAACAGCCATCCGATTTGACCTTGATCTATGTTCTTGATCTGATCATCCTTTACATTGTAAATTTTAACCGATACGCCAGCGTCTTTGATGGCCTGATCAACCTCGTTTGTGTATTGAGCACTACTTATGTAATTGCCTTTGTTGGCAACAAGAATTTCGTTGTAACTGTCAAAGTTGAAAATATTCTTCATCTGTTCTGTCGTCATGAAAATCGGAGAAGTTATTCCCTGAATATCTTTGTACCCAAGCACTCCATCTTCAGGCACAATACCGACTATTTTAAACTTTTGCGGAGCACCTAAGATGATTTGAAAAGGATTGATTATAGCCTCAAAAGTATCACCGACATGCAATTTGAGAGAATCGGCAAAAGATTCGCCCACAACCACATCATTTCCAGATAGCGTGACATCAGGAAAGAGTTTTCCACTGCCGAACTTTTTAAGTTGATCGATGTTGACCCCTATGAAACTAACCTGTGCTATTTTACTGGGATCAAGAGACTTTATCTGTCCAACGGGGGCAGCAACGGTGCTTTTTATCATTATTGGCAAAACAGATTCAACGTATTTTGAATTTGAAGATGAATTGATCAACTTTGAAAGGTCGTCTTGAGAAAAATACGCATTTTTGTTAGGCGTTAAGACTTCATCTATGGTGCCAAGATTTTTTCTTATCCCAGCATACATGAAATATTGAAAAGAATCATTAATAACGAAAGATCCAACTATAAAAGCAGTTCCGGTTAAAGAACCGGCGATTATCAAGAACATGGTCATCTTTCGTCTTGTGGCATTTCTAATTCCCATTTTTGCAAGAATACGCCATTTCAAAGCAAAAAGCAGGGTTACAACTATTATGCCAATAGCAATTACAGAAAGAACAAAGAAAGGGACTGTCACAACGTTATCCTCCGAAAAATACTTTTTAACAATTATATCATTTATTGGCATGGATCGTACTTTTCTTCAAAAAAAGTATATAATAAAACAGATAAAGTTCAAGGAGGGATTAAATTGAAAGAAAAAGTCAAGGTTGGAATAATAGGTTGTGGAGGAATTGCAAATGCAAAGCATTTGCCTGCACTTTCCAAGATCGCGAATGTCGAAATCGTGGGATTTTGCGATCTCATCGAAGAAAGGGCTGTGAAGGCTGCCAAAGAATACGGATCAAAAGATGCTAAAGTATACAAAGATTACAGAAAATTACTGGAAGATAAAACTATAGACGTAATTCATGTGTGCACTCCAAACAAATCTCATTCTGAAATCTCTGTTGCCGCTATGGAATCTGGAAAACACGTGATGTGTGAGAAGCCAATGGCAAAAGATTCAAAGGGCGCTGAAAAAATGGTCGAAACCGCAAAAAGGACGGGTATGAAATTAACCATAGGATATCAAAATCGCTTTAGAACCGATTCATTGCATCTCAAAGAGATATGCAGAAGAGGAGATCTGGGGAAAATATATTACGCTAAAGCGCACGCCATAAGAAGAAGAGCCGTTCCGACGTGGGGCGTCTTTCTCAACGAAGACGAGCAAGGTGGTGGGCCTTTGATAGATATCGGAACTCACGCCTTAGATCTGACACTTTGGATGATGAACAACTATGAACCCAAAAGCGTCGTTGGAACTACCTATCACGAGTTATCAAAGAAAAAGCACGCTGCAAATGCTTGGGGACCATGGGATCCCGCAAAATTCACGGTAGAAGATTCGGCATTTGGTTTTATAGTCATGAAAGACGGCTCAACGATCGTGCTGGAATCAAGTTGGGCTTTAAATTCACTCGATGTTGGAGAGGCTCAGACTGTACTTTGTGGCACCGATGGCGGCGCGGACATGCAAGACGGTTTAAGAATAAACGGGGAAGAATTTGGAAGGCTGTTTGTCAAGAATGTTGAAGTTAACCTTAAAGGAGTCGACTTTTATTCCGGAGAAAAGTTAGAACCACAGGATGTTGAAGCAAGGCAATGGATAGACGCTATCGTGAACGACAAAGATCCGCTTGTAAAGCCACAAGAGGCCTTTACTGTTACGAAGATCCTTGAGGGCATATATGAATCGGCTAAAACGGGAAAGCAATTCAACTTTTAGGAGGTGTCTCGATGATTCCAACGGCTCTTCAACTTTACACTTTGAGAGATGTCGCGGAGAAGGATTTCAGCGGAACTTTGAAAAAAGTTTCTCAGATAGGCTATACCGGCGTAGAATTTGCCGGATACGGTGGGATGGAAGCAAAAGACCTCAAAAATTTACTCGATGAATTGAACCTTAAGCCAGCTGGAAGCCATGTTGGTGTGGATGTGCTGACAACGGATTTAAAAAAAGTCATAGACTACAATTCTCAGATAGGAAATCATTTCATAGTTTGTCCGTGGCAAAAATACGCCACAAAGGACGATTTTTTATCGTTCGCGAAGGTACTCAACGAGATAGGTCAAAAATGCCATGACAACGGATTAAAACTTTGTTATCACAACCATGCCCATGAATTTGAAAGATTTCAAGGTAATTATGGCCTTGATTTACTTTTTGAGAACACGGATCCTGATCTTGTGGATTTTGAAATAGACACCTACTGGGTTGAGTATGCCGGAGCAGATCCGATTTCGTACATAAGAAAATTCGGTAAAAGGGCATCTTTACTTCACTTGAAAGATATGGAAAGGGTTGGAAAGGATTTTGCGGAAGTCGGAATGGGGATAATGGACATAAGAGGGATCGTTTCAGCGGCTAAATCCGTCGGAACTAAATGGCTCATAGTCGAACAGGATAAATGTAAAAAAGATCCCTTTGAAAGTATAAAGATAAGTCTTGATAACCTGAAGAAAATCAACATATGAAGGAGTGAGAATGGATGAAACTCGGATTTTTAACCGTATCACTTGGAAATCTTGGTCTTGATGAAATTGCCAAATGGGCTTCTGAAACTGGCTTTCAAACGCTTGAAATAGGTGCATGGCCAGTTGATAACAGGAGAGACTACTCATCTTCAACTCTTGATGTCAAAACATTGGACGAAAAACGGGCAAATGAGTTTAAAGCGCTTTTCAAAAAATATGGACTTGAAATTTCATCGCTTGCTTACTATGATAACAACCTCGATGCCGATCAAAATATCAGATCAGCCCACATAGATCATCTGAAAAAGGTTATCGATGCGGCAAATCTGCTCGGTGTGAAATACGTTGGTACTTTTATAGGCAGGGATATTGAAAAAGATATCATCGGCAACATGAAAGAAATAGAAAAGGTCTTTCCACCCGTTTTAGAGTACGCAAAACGCAAAAATGTACAAATAATGATAGAAAATTGTCCGATGGTAGGATGGCAAAAAGCGGGAATACCAGGCGAACTTTTTTATTCTCCAGAACTGTGGAGAGAGATATTCGAAATTTTGCCAGACTTAAAGATCAACCTTGATCCTTCCCATCTGTATTGGCTTGACATAGATTACGTCGATGTTGTGAACGAATTTGCAGATAAAATAGTTCACACCCATGCAAAAGATACGCAGATTCTTCAGGACAGACTTTACGAGTATGGAATTTTTGGACCGCTCTTCAAAAACGACAAAAATTGGTGGAGATATAGAATTCCAGGCCTGGGTGAAATAGATTGGAAATCTTTCATCTCGGCACTTCAAGAAAATGGCTACAACGGCGTTGTCAGTATCGAACACGAAGATCCAATCTGGGAAGGCAGCGTTGAGAAAGTAAAAAAAGGACTTATACTTGGTTACAGACATCTTTCTCAATTCATAGTTTGAAAATCAAATGTCTATTCAGCGGAGGGCAGAGCCCAACAGCAAAATCAGCGCTTTGTGATGACAGACTGACGGGCACCTGCCAGAACTAATTATTTGAAATCTTAACTTTGGTTAGTATTTTTCACGTAAGAATTCAAATCAAGCAATCCGTGACCGCTGAAATTGAATACGATTACTTTTTTCTCCCCGCTTTCGGCACATGCTTTCGCATACCTTGCAACTCCGGCAATGGCATGGCTTGTTTCGGGAGCGGGAATTATACCCTCACTTACAGAAAAAAGTCTTGCCGAGTCAAATGCCTCTTCCTGAGAAATAGCAATGGCTTTCATGTATCCTTCTTTAACGAGACGGCTTATTATCGGAGAAGCACCATGGTAGCGTAAGCCACCGGCGTAAATCGGAGGCGGAATGAATTCGGATCCAAGCGTGTACATCTTCAACATTGGAGTAAGATGGGCTGTATCTCCGTAATCGTATTTGTACTCTCCTTTTGTGAAAGATGGACACTCTGTAGGCTCACATGCCACTATTTCGAGCGCATCTTTTTTCATTTTCAAAGGTATAAATGGTAGCGTAAAGCCTCCAAAGTTTGATCCGCCTCCAAAACAACCTATGAGCACATCTGGCTCCTCTCCGGCAAGTTCCATTTGCTTCTTCGTTTCCTGACCTATCACCGTTTGATGAAGCAACACATGATCAAGCACGCTACCAAGAGAATAGTGTGTCTTTTCCTTTGAAAGGGCATATTCGATAGCCTCGCTTATTGCCATTCCAAGTGATCCCGTTGAATTCGGACTGCTTTCAAGTATTTGCTTACCGTAATTGGTGAAATCACTCGGGCTTGGATGAATTTTACCGTTAAAAAGGTTTACCATGTACTTTCGTGCTGGTTTTTGTTCGAAACTGATCTTAACCATAAAGACGTTCACGTCAAGGTTGAAATACGATCCCGCAAAGGCAAGTGCACTTCCCCATTGTCCTGCCCCTGTTTCCGTCGAGATCTTGTTGGTTCCCTCTTCAAGGTTGTAATATGCCTGTGCAAGTGCGGTGTTAAGTTTGTGACTGCCCGTAGGGCTAACGCTCTCGTTTTTGTAATAAATGTGTGCAGGTGTCTTCAACGCTTTCTCAAAACCAAAAGCCCTTACAAGCGGTGTAGGTCTGTAAAGCGCGTAGGCTTCTCGAACCTTTTGCGGTATTTCAATCTCTTTTTCTTTCGTCCCTTCCTGCATGACAAGTGCTTTTGGGAAAAGCACTTCCAACTTTGAAGGATCCATAGGTTTCATCGTTTGAGGATCAAGTGGCGGATCCATATCAAACGGCAGATCCGCTTTGACGTTGTACCAGTACTTCGGTATATCTTCTCCCCTTAAATTTATGAATCTTTCCACACAAATTCCTCCCTTCAAAATGAAAATCGGGGATCTTTTTTAAAGATCCCCGACGCTGAAAACTTTATGGCAAAAGGCACACTACCCGCTCAGCATCAGGGGTTGTGCCACCACCAATTGTTCTGAATTTTAAGGTTCGAAATTCTTAAACCACACATTTTATCACCTTAAAAATAGTTTATCACAAAAAAATAAACATGTCAATACTCATAAGATAGACATATGCTAAGAATTTATCAATGTCCTTCCCAAATCGATTGGGAATCTCCCTTACAAAAAAGGCGATTCTCTTCCCGATCAGACGTGTGATGTGCAGGTCTTGTCATTCCGGCCTGCGAGCCGGTATCGCCTTAGGATTTATTCGCAAATATTTCATGAATGCACATATACTAAATCTCTTTTGAAAGTGGAATGAACATTTGCGTTCGGCGCAGGGCATGATGCCGAGAGGTGGCCTTCGCAGCGCAGCGAGGACAGACACCGAAAGGCGAATGCCGGAGCCAATGATATTTCATATTTAAAGTTGATTAAGTATACATTCGCACACATCATGAGTTGGTATATAGTATACATCAAATTGAATCAAAATTTTTTAGGCTTGTCATTTTTATCTTTATTTTTTCCATCTTTGATGAAAATAGATATTATAAAAACAAAAAACAGGTAAGCGAATAACACCGAACTTGCGTAAACGGAAAGGTCAAATCCAAATCTTTTACCAAATATTATGATTGCAACGGTTATCGCAAATATAGACGCCGTCAGGACACTGCCGGCAGCCATATCTTTCATGTGTTTAACCGCTTCATGATACTGAGGACTCACGAAATCAAGGAACTCCTCAAAGAAAGAGTTAAAAGTTTCCGAGACAATGACAAGCGTTATGGCAAGAAAAATCCACAAAAATTCATCTACTTCGAGCTTTAAAAGCAAAGAAACGAGAACCACTGCCACGGCCGTTACAAAATGTATCTTCATGTTGCGCTGAGTTTTCAACGCATGACTCATGCCATTGAAGGCATATTTAAAACTGCTAAGTAAGCTTCTTCTTTTCATTCAAAGTTTATGTTTGTACCTTTTGAGTATGGAATTTTAAGATCTTCTCTCAATTCAAAGATTTTGTCAGACAGTTTATATCCTTCGTCAAGCGCTTTTAGATTTTGATCAAGGTACTTGGCCGGAACATGTTCGATTACGGAATTTTTTAAAGATTCGTGATTCACTATTCTCGTCGTAGCAGCTATAAGACCAAGACTCATAGTGTTTGAAAAGACCTGTCTCCCAAAAAGTTCTTCGGCTTTTTGAGTCAGAGGGACGGAGACGATCTTCTTTGTTATGATCTTTACCATGGGAGGTATTCCAGAACATTTTGAAGAATCAATGAAAAGTATCCCGTTATTTTTGAGATATTTGAAATGCGCTTTAAGTCCTATATCGTGCATCGCAAAAAATATGTCAAATGTTCTCGCTTGAGGGAAATCTATGGGTTCATTGAAAAAAAGCACATCGCAATTCGTCAGACCTCCTCTGACCTGCGCACCGTACGATTGAGTTTGGATGACCCACTTGCCTTCTTTGGAAAGGGCATCTGAAAGTATGGTGCCAAGCAACACGTTGCCTTGTCCTCCTATGCCTGATATTCTTATGCTGAAAGGTACTTCTATGGATTTTGAGGTGTAAAGGTTAACACTCATGATTTCACCTTCAAATTTTCTCTCAGTTTATTATATTCTGAAACATAGCCTGGCTTTTGGATATCGACGAATTCTCCTATGATTATTTTCCCTTCAAGTGCCTTCTGATCCAGACTCTTTGCCTTTTCGGCTGAAATGCCACTTTCCTTGAAATATTGCATCATGCCCGGGGCATCACCGGATTTGTTGTATCTTCCGTAATATGTCGGACATTGAGTAACAGCGTCGACGACGGACATGCCTTCATGTGCTATTGCTTTTTGAATGTATTTGACCATCAACATGTAATGATATGTGGTGGCGCGTGCAACGTAAGTGGCACCGGCGGTTTTTGCCATTTCGACTATGTCAAAAGGCGATTCAAGATTTCCGTAAGGAGCGGTCGTCGCTTTGTCTCCAAACGGAGTAGTTGGTGAGTATTGTCCTCCTGTCATACCGTATATGTTGTTGTTATAAATCACGACGGTAAGATCCATGTTTCTTCTGCAGGCATGTATGAAATGGTTTCCTCCTATTGCCAAGGCATCTCCGTCACCGGTTATGACTATGACTTTAAGATCCGGCCTTGCAAGTTTTACGCCTGTGGCAAAAGCGATGGCTCTTCCGTGAAGCGTGTGCATAGTGTTGAAATCTATGTACCCTGTTGCCCTTGAAGAACATCCTATGCCCGAAACGACGGCTATGTTATCTTTTTGAAGGCCAAGATTTTTTATGGCTTCCAACATCGCTTTGAGGACTATTCCATTTCCACATCCAGGACACCATACCGTTGGCAAATGATTCTCTCTTAAATACTCAAGTGCTTCATCCTTGTTCAAAAACGTCACCTCTCGTTCTCAAAAATCTCTCTTAAAATCCCCTCTATTTCCTTTAATCCGTCTTTTGTAATGGAAGAAAAAGGTATGATACCTTTCACTCCCACAAAATCATCCTCGATTGCTTTTAACTTCTTAGAAATTTGATTTTTTTTAATTCTATCGACTTTTGTAAGCACGATGAAAACATCAACGAAATTCTTGAAAAAATCAAAAGCCTCCAGGTCTGACCTTTGGTTCGGTATCATAGAATCAACAAGCAAAAAAATTCCTTTCAACGGTCGTTCGCTTTTGAAATAATCGTCCACAAGTGACTGCCACTTTTGCCTTTCGATCTTCGACACCTTTGCATACCCGTAACCAGGGAAATCTATAAAATGATAAAAATCATTCACTTTGAAAAACAGCAAAGACCTTGTTTTGCCCGGTGTTGAACTCGTCCTTGCGATTTGCCTGCCGAAGATCACGTTCAAAAGAGAAGACTTACCAACGTTGGATCTGCCTACAAATGCGATCTCTCCTTTCAGAGGTTCAGGAAAGCCATCGCGATTATGTGCATCCGCGATTAATTCGACATTTTCAACGAACATGTGCTATTCCCAGATCTATTTTCAAAGCCTCACTGACATCTTCAACGTAATTTATCTTGATATCTGAAATCACATCCGCTTTCATCTTTTTAACCATAGGTTCATTGGCCTTTGGAACTATGACTTCTTTTATACCAAACCTTTTTGCGGCAAGCAACTTTTCTCTTAAACCCCCGATTGCCAAAACTTTACCGTTTAGCGTTATCTCTCCGGTCATAGCGACATCATTTCTTACAGGTTTTCCAGTTACAACCGAACATAAAGAAGTTAGAATTGCCACTCCGGCCGAAGGACCATCTTTTGGGATCGCACCTTCAGGGGCATGTATATGAAAATCATGGGTTTTAAAGAACTCCTCTTTATCCTGACAAAGATTTTTGCAAAGTGTCATTGCAATCGTCACAGACTCTTTCATGACATTTCCAAGATTGCCGGTTATCAAAGTCTGAGAAGTCCCTGGAACCGCCGTTGCCTCTATTACAAGCACTTCTCCACCGACAGGCGTCCAGGCGAGGCCAATAGTTTCACCGATGGTCGGTATCGTTGGTATTTGGGATCTAACAAGCATCGGAGCACCCAGCATCTCCTCGATTTCCTTTGATCCGATCGTTATTTTATCATCTTTGCTCATCGCGTTTCTTGCGATTTTTCTCAAGAGTTTTGAGATTATCCTTTCAAGACTTCTAACTCCTGATTCAAGCGTGTAATCCTCGATCATCTTTTGCACGGCTTCATCTTTTATTTCGAGTTTAATACCTTCCATACCATATTCTTTTCTCAGTTTGGGAATCAAAAATCTTTTCGATATTTCTATTTTTTCCTGAAATGTGTAACCGGGAATCTCGATTATTTCCATTCTATCGGCAAGAGCTGGCGGTATTGGCTCTACCGTATTTGCGGTTGTAACAAAGACGACATCTGACAGATCAAACGGAATTTCAACGTAATTGTCTATGAAATGAGAATTTTCTTCCGGATCAAGCACCTCAAGCAAAGCGGCTGCCGGATCGCCTTGAAATGAAATTCCCATTTTATCTATTTCATCAAGCAGAATAACCGGATTTTTTACACCCACCTTCACGATCGTTTGGATCAACCGGCCGGGTAAAGCTCCGATGTAAGTTCTCCTATGTCCTCTTATCTCGGCTTCATCCCTCATACCACCGAGGGAGATCTGGACAAATTTTCTGTTAAGCGCTTTTGCCAAAGACATGCCAAGTGAAGTTTTACCCACTCCCGGAGGGCCAGCAAGACAGAGTATTGGTGATTTGGCCGTACTGCTGAAATTTTTGATCGCTATGTAATCAAGAATCCTGTCTTTGACGTCTTCAAGACCGTAATGATCCGCTTCAAGTATCTTTGAAGCCCTTTTTACGTTCACATCTTCTTTTGTCTTTTCATACCATGGTATATCCAAAAGCCAATCTATGTAATTTCTCGAAACAGTTGCTTCAGGTGAAGAAGGATACATCTTTTCGAACCTGTTTATCTCTCTTTCTACAGTCTTTTTCACTTCCGGAGGATATTTCTTGCGCTTCAACTTTTCTCTCAATTCGTCTGCTTCGGATGTATCATCTCCAAGTTCGTTTTTTATAGTTTCCATCTTTTCACGGAGATAAAATTCCTTTTGACCTTTATCTATTTTTTCTTTTACCTTGTCATCGATATCGGCTTCGATCTTTAGAAACGCTATCTCTGAATTGAGATATTTAAGAAACTCTATCATTCTGTCTCTCGGATCCACCAATTCAAGAAATCTCTGCTTATTCTCCAAACTCATTTCCGTGAAAGAAATTATGGTATCCACGAGTTTATCCGGTTCATCGATAAGGGCCAATTCCGAAACGGCATCTTCCGGAAGCCTTTTAGTCATATCAAAATACTTCATCGCTTTGCTTTTCAAAAGTTTTGTGACGGCCGTAAGGCCTTTGGATTTTCTGACCTTTTTTTCAAGAGCCTCGTATTTGCAAAGCAGGAATGGATCCTTTTGAGTGTATTCCGTTATTTTCACGCGAATTATGCCCTCTGCCAGTGCTCTTATGCTGCCGTCAGGAAGTTTAACAAGTTGAAGCAAGCGCGAAAATGTTCCTACTCCGTAAAGATCGCCGACATTTGGAATTTGAACATTTTGATTTTTTTGCGATACCAGTATAAGATAACGTTCTTCATTTTCCACAACCTTATCCAGTGCCTTTATCGCAGATTCTCTTTCAACATGAAAGGGTACCAATGCCGTTGGAAAAGCAACATCGTTGCCTTTTAACGGTACACATGGAAGTTCTTCAGGAGGTATTGCCACTTTTTCTTTGTACTTGGCAGCGCCATCCATTTTTTTATGCTTTGACAGAAAAATCACCTCTTAAAAATGCTTGATCGTAAAGTGAACCAGTCGAAGATAGCCTTACATTTCTATGATTTTCATCAACAAACTCAAATTCAATTTTGAAGTAATTTGCGGGCGCATGAGCACCGAGTTTATCCGGCCATTCTATAAGACAAATGCCATCGGACTCGAGGTAGTCTTCTATTGGAAGTTCATCCACTTCCATCTCGTTCAACCTAAACAGATCGATATGATGGATTTTAAAACGTACTTCGTATTCATTAACTATCGTAAAGGTTGGACTCGTAACTTTACGAACGTTTCCACCAAGATGCCCAACAAGATAACGCACGAAAGTTGTCTTTCCCCCTCCTAAATCTCCTTCGAGCAGTACGACACTTCCGTCAAAAAGTATTTTCGCAAATTTTTTTGCTATCTCTTTAAGTGATCGTTCATCGACATTTTGAAATAAAGCTATCATCATGTATATTATAACAGAAGAGGTGATTTGAATGAAAAAGTTTGTTTTTACCTTTTTGTTTTTGTCTTTGCCCATCATAATTTTCGCAAATGACAAACTGCAAATCGCGAAGGAATTCATAATGAACCTATCTGCCGGAAATTTCAAGATGGCTGAATCCATGTACGATGAGGCTATGATGACAGCACTGCCCTTAGGCAAAACCCAAGCAATTTGGAATCAAGTGGAAAGTCAGGCAGGAAAATTTCAATCCATAGAAGGCGTCAACATATCTAACGTTCAAAATTACACCGTCTTCGTCTTCACCGTAAGCTTTTCAAAGGCTTTGCTTGATGTGACGGTTACCATCGATCAAAATTCAAAGGTTGCAGGCCTTTTCTTTAAACCTGCCATGCCTACCTATTCAATTCCGTCGTACGTCAATCAATCAAAATTCAAGGTTGAAAAGGTGACTATTGGAAATGATTTGAAAGTTCCTGCCGAAATCACCATTCCTGAAGGTAAAGGCCCTTTTCCCGCCGTTATTTTAATTCCCGGCTCTGGCCCGGAAAACATGAATGAGTCAATAGGACCAAACAGACCGTTTGAAGATATTGCCGATGGTCTTTCAACCAATGGCATAATCGTTTTAAGGTATGATAAAAGCACTTACGTTTATCCCAAAGCATTCCAAAACGGAGATATACCCGTTAACCTTGAAAACGAATACTTCAAAGATGCACTCGACGGCATAAATTTTCTAAGAATTCAAAATTACGTTGGGAAAATATTCGTTCTCGGTCACAGCGAAGGTGGTTATCTTGCACCGGCAATTGCGAAAATGTCAGGAGATATTTCAGGAATAATCATGCTGGCCGCTCCTGCAAGGAACTTACAAGATGTCACGATAGATCAACTTGAATATCTTATATCTCTATCCAACAGCGCAACTGAAATATCCAAAATGAAATCCATCATAGTCCAACTTGAAGATGTAAACAAACATACACTCAAAGAATCAGATATCGTAATGGGGGCTCCCGTAAGTTACTACTACGAACTTGAAAAATATAATCCCGTCGATATTTTAAAAACATTAGACATTCCCACCCTTATAATGCAAGGCGGGAAAGATTACCAGGTGACGGAGAAAGATTTTGACATTTTTAAGGTGGCATTTTCCAAAGATAAAAATTACACGTTCAAGTGGTATCCGGATCTTTACCATCTTTTCATACAGTGGAATGGCACGCCATCGCCGGACGAGTATCTTGTTGAAGGTCATGTTGACGTCAATGTCATAGATGAAATATCAACATGGATCAAAAGTAATCTATGAAGTACTTAATAGGCACGGATATCGGTACAACTGCAACCAAAACAGTGGTTTATGATTTGAGTGGCAGATCGGTATTCAAATCTGAATTTAGTTACAAACTTTTGATGCCAAAAATTGGAATGATAGAACAGGATCCAGATGAGATCTTTAATTCAGTACTTGATTCAATCGAAAAGGTTGTAAGTCAAATCGGTAAAAACAACACGATAGCCGGCATAAGTTTCAGTGGTGCCATGCATAGCATCATCCCCGTTGATAAAAGCGGTGACAAACTTATGAACGCTATAATTTGGGCAGACACTCGAAGTTCAGAGATAGCACAGAAGCTTAAAGAGAGCGGTGAAGGTTTTGCGATATATAAAAACACGGGCACACCGATTCATCCGATGCTGCCACTTTGTAAGATCATATGGTTAAAGTCAAACAAAAAAAACATCTTTGAAAAAACATCAAAATTCATCTCAATAAAAGAATACATCCTTCACAAACTTTTCGGCCTGTATGTGATCGATCATTCCATGGCTTCTGGGACAGGCTTTTTGAATTTGAAAAATATGAAATGGGATGATACAGCGTTAAGAATTGCAGGCATAAACGAAAATATGATCTCAGAGATCGTACCTGTAGATCATGTTTTGAAGGAAATTAAAGATCTTTACGCTGCTAAAATCGGCATTGATCCTGAAGTGCCATTTATCATTGGTGGTGCCGACGGTCCGCTTGCCAATCTCGGATCAGGTGCTGTGCAAAAAGGTATCTCTTCCGTAAGCGTTGGCACAAGCGGAGCGATGAGGGTTGTCTCAGATAGCCCCATTGTGGATCGGAAGATGAGAACTTTTACCTATGTCCTTGATGAGTCACATTTCACAATTGGCGGGGCTGTAAGCAATGCTGGCATGGCCGTCAAATGGTTTATGGATGATTTCGGCGGAAAGATCGACTCAACGATGGCAAAAGCCTCAAAGATAAAAGCAGGATCAGATGGTCTTATCTTTCTGCCTCATCTAACAGGTGAAAGAAGTCCGTACTGGGATGCCAGTTTGAGGGGAGTCTTTTTTGGAATGAATATCTACCACAAAAAGCCCCACTTTTTAAGAGCAACGCTTGAGGGCATAGGATATAGCCTTTACGATGTTGATCTTGCCCTTGAAGAAATCACGGGAAAGATAGATGAGATACATTTAAGCGGGGGAATGACGAGATCTAAATTATGGATAAAAATACTTGCAGATGTGCTGGGCAAAAAAGTTCTAACGATGAAAAATGATGATAGTTCCGCTTTCGGTGCGATGATCGTTGGGATGAAGGCACTAAAAATCATAGATAATTTCGATGAAGTCAAAAATTTTTTCCGTATTTCCAAAACCTACTTTCCAGATGCCAAAAATCATGATATTTACATGAAGATCTTCGAAATTTATAAAATGCTTCATGATGATCTCAAGAAGGATTTTGAAAATATCGTTAAAATTCAAGAAGGAAATGACATACTTGATCAACTTTAAATATGAAATATCGTCGGCCATCTCGAAGGCATCTTACCCTCCATGATGGTAAATAAACATTCGGCTTTTGAAGTAGATTTAGAATACAATGCATGTCAAGGATAAACTTACGCGTACGACGAAAAAAATAGGCGGTCGATGACCGCCTTTGATTTTTAAGTATCAACGTTTGGTTTTCAATTTATAGACACGGCGTATATCTCATGTGTGTTGTTGTATTGAACGGATATTCCCACGACTGTCACGGTACTTCCATTTTTTGGCAATGTACCTTTTGACATGTAAACGGTAGCCGGTCCGGAACCATCGTTAACATCAAACATCGTGTCTTTTGCATTTGAAACGACGCCTGTGACCTTAACTAAGACTTCAGAATATTTTGCAAAGTCTCCGGTTTTTATGACTAAGGGAAGAGGCGCGGAAGTTTGGCCTATTACTTTTACAGAGGTTACATCTACCTCAAAAGAATTGTTGTATGAAGTAAAACTTCCCGAAAATTCGATTATATCCCCGGGTTTTATGTTTCCGTGCTGGCCGTAAATTCTTAAACCGTAACCATTTGAGAAAACATAAGCGTTGGAAGCACTTACAACGGCAGAAACGACGCCTGTCGATTTAACCGTCTGATTGAAATATACCTGAACGTTCGATAGCAGTTCTGGAATCGTTGGACTTGTGTTCAGATGAACACTCTCAAGAATCGGCGTGTAAGTATTTGCGGCATAAAATTCCGTCGCTGCCAGCACGTAATTGCCGTTATCGTTTACGATTATCCCTTCGGCATAGACATTGGTACCATCGCTAACTGATGGCATCATACCGAGAGAAGAAAATCTAACCGTCTGGCCATCCTTTCCAAGCAAATAAGTACCCGTATCCGAAACTTTAACCGTGCCCTCAAGCATCACAAGCAAACCATCGTAATTCGCGAGTTTATCGAACGACGGTTCAAATGGAAAAGAAAGCAAGTTCTCGGATATGACCTCGGGCAGCGTAACGGCAGAAATTTCAAGTTGTCCCCTGTAAGTGTCCACAGATCCCACGACGCGGACAGTTTGTCCTGCTTTAAGGACTAATTCCGGATTTGAAACACTTCCAAGCCAGAGTTCTATTCCGGCTATTTTACCACCGTAAGTGTAAGACATGAAAACAGTTGGCCCGAAGACACCCTCGATGGTCCCAACAGTTTTAACGAGTTTGTTTGCGTATGCATAAGGAGTCGAAACTATCTGAGTGAGCAACGCCATTTGTGAAGATGGCAATTCGGCAGGCATAATTGAAACATCATTCCAAAGATCGTCAAATTGAGAAACAGCCTGAGATATCAAAGAATTATTTGAAAGTATTATGCCGACTTCTCTGTTCTGCATCATAGAGGTGTAGGACACATTTTCCGATCCTATGAAAAGATAATTACTATCGGAAACTATCATTTTGGCATGAACGTAAGGCGATTTCAGAATCCCAACTTTTACACCTGCTTTAGCGAGCGTGGCGAGATTGTATTTGTCAGACATCGATTTGGCACTTGATTCAGGTTCCATAAGTCTGACATCAACGCCTCTTTTTGCGGCATTTTCAAGGGCTACAAACACTTTCCCTTCCGGTACCTCTTCTTCGGCTATGGATAGGCTTGTCTTTGCACTGTCTATGAGCCAGACAAGATCGCTCTCGCTGTTCGGGCTGAGGACAAGATACTCTCTCGGAGCAGAACCAACCTCAACGTTATTCCAATCCGCGTTGAAAACGGCAAGCAAAGATTTGACTATCTGTGGATCGTGGGTCGCAACATCTGCCTCAAAATTTTGTGCTATACCGCTGTAAGTGAGGTTGGATGTGCCAAAAACAGCGTACGAATCATCGACAATCATGACTTTTGCGTGATCGAAGGTAAATCTGGACGGAGCCCATTGCACCTGAACACCCATCGATGTAAGCGTTTTGTAGGCGGAATCGGCCTGCGCCTGCATGTTGTAAGGATGCTGATCGAGTATAACTTTAACGTCGACTCCACGCTTTACAGCGCTGCTTATTGAGTTGAAGACATCATTCGCCGTTATAACGTACATCTCAATTTTCAAAGAAGTTTTAGCACTTTTTATCGCGTTCAAAAATGGCGTTTCACCTGCGGCCGGTTCGAAAAAAATACTTGTTACGCTTGACGGAGAACTGATGACAGGTTGCGAAAAAGCCACAATACCAAACAGCGCAGCGAGAATGAACACAAAAACGGATAACTTCTTCATACTTCCACCTCCATTAATTTTCGACGGTTGTTACGCCGTCGATGTTTTTAAGTATTATTATCTTTTCTGTCATCTCCTTGAAAGAGTCATCGTGAGTGACGATTATGACTTGATCCATATCTTCGAGCAATTCAGGCAAAGATTCGGAAAGCGCACTTCTTCGATCTGCATCAAGGTTAACCGTCGGCTCATCAAAAATGGCAAAACCGGATCTTGAAAAAAAGGTTGCCATTGCCATTCTCATGGCAAGTGCAAGAGACATCTGCTCTCCGCCGGATAACATTTCAAAATTTCTGTCCGATGTCGTACCACCGTTGTAAGTTAAAAGATGAAGATCATAATCTTGAGCCCATTTCACGATGTCCGATCTCTTAGTCATCATGTTGTATTTGTCTGTCGCCTTTGAAGAGATTAAATCACGATACGTTGATGATATCTTAGATCCCATATCATCAAGTAAATTCCTCAAAGATTTTGAAAAAGACATTTTGGTTGATATTTTGTCAATGGCGCTTCTAATTTCTTCAAGTTGCGATTTCTTTTCTTCCATTTCTTTTTTTACCTTCAACATTTCTGACATAGATCCGTTCAATTCTCCAAGTTTTTGTCGTAGAGATCCTATTTCTTCGTTCAGTCTGTCAAGTTTTAATCTGGCTGTTTGCAGATCTTGTGCCTTGTATGAATTTTTAGATTCTTCCATTTCATCTGAAATCTTATGAATTTCGGACTCGAGTTCTGATTTTTCATCCGTTGCAACTTCTAATTCTCGCTTTATCTTATCAAGCCTTGAAGCGTTCATAAGGTTTTGATTGTAAAGTTCATACCCTGCCTTCACTTTTTGCATTTCTTCCTGATCCTTTAATCGATCTTCTTGAAGGATGTTGATTTTTTCTTTCAACTCATTCTCCTTTGTGATTTTTGCCGATAATTCGTCGATATCTTCATTTATGGCATCGATCTTTTTGGACATCTCCGAGATATCTTTATCGAGATTTTCATTTGTCAAATTAAGTTCCGCTTTTCTTTTTTCCAAAAGATCAATTTGTTTCTTTTGAAGGCTGATTTCGGATTGAATTTGCGCGGTTTTCTGATAGACTTCCCTTCCTTTTTGATTTTTCTCATCCAAAAGTTTCTCGACAAGTGCTGATCTTTCATCTTCCATTTGTTCGTTTTTCTTTATGATTTCATCGATTTCCGATTTTTGTTTTTTGAGATTTGATAATTCATCATCTAACGCTTTGATGCGCGGATCGAAGTAAGAAGCAGGATCTCCTTTTATGTTAAGACATTTTTCTTTAAGATAGGGGCACATTCCATCCGACAGCGTTGATTTTGCCTCCTCGAGTGCTTTTATTTTTGAACGTGTCTCCGTTATGGATTCGTTCTTTCGATCGAGAAGGGTACGCAGTTTTTCTTTTTCTTGAATTTTGCCGGAAAGCATGTCGAAAATCCTTTTGCCTTCAGAATCGAAGTGGTTAGATATCGCACGGTAGTCTTTTTTTGCCAAATTCATCTTGATTTCTTTAATTTCTTCAGAGATTGATTTGTACAATTCGCTTGCCTTTAAAAGTTCATCTTTCAAATTATCGGCCGCTTTGGAGTAAAATACGATTTCTTGCGATTGAACATCAATCGCTTCCTGGTTTTCACCAATTCTTTTTCTGTCAGATTCTATGTTGGAAATGATCTTTTCTTTCTGATTTTTCTTTAAATTTATGTTATCTTTTACGGACTGAATTAAATCAAGCGATTTCATGATTTTAGAAATTTCATCGTTTGCTTTTTTGACTTTCTCCGATATCTCGTTGTAACGATTGTAATCTTGAACATACCTTTCAAGTATCTGAGCGGATTGTTGCGATCCTTCGGCATCCTTTGAAAGCTTTTCGATCTGTTTTTGAAGGCCTTCAATTTTAACGTCTAACGTACTTTTTTTCGAAGAAAGCATTTTGATTTTGTCACCTATTTTTGTTTGCTCATCGATGAAAATATCTATTTCAGATTTTTGTACTTCTAAATCGCGAATTGTCTTTTGAACTTTTTCCATTTTACTTTTAATTTCGGATATAAGATCGTCAAGTGCTTTTTCCTTTTCAATTTCGGATTCGAGATATTTCACTTTTACGTTAAGATCGCCCAGATCTTTATCCAATTTATCGGCGTAATTTTTAACATGTGTTGAGGAGATGAATTTGTATATTTCCGTGTTGAACAAGGTATTGAAGAATTCATTTCTTTTGGCTGGGGTACGGGCAAAAACATCCGTTATATCGTTTTGATAGGCTGTTATGATGTTTTTATAGATTTCTTCGGGATCGGTGGAATCAATTTGAAAAATCTGCTTTATCTTTTCGACCACCTTTGCGGCGTTATCCACGACCATACCTCTGTCATCCACAAGACGCACTTTTGATTGACGACTTGATATTTCACGCGTTAACGTGTAACGCATTCCATCGCCATCATCGAATTCTATTTTTATCGTCGAACCATCATGCTTTGCGTCATTTGTTATGAATTTAGAGAGATTTACCTTGTTCGTAATTCCAAAAAATCCAAGTCCTATCGCCTGAAGTATGCTTGATTTTCCAGAACCGTTTGGACCGATTATCAAATTCAATCCAGGTGAAAAAGATATGTAGGAATTCACATGACTTTTAAAGTTCTCGAGTTTTACAGATTTGATTTTCATATCAAATCACTCCGTGATTTTGTTAAAAAGGTCATCGATAATTTTAAAAGCGTCTTCTTGAAGCGTTATTTTTTTAAGCGCGTCTATGGCTTCTACCACGCTGCCAGAGTGTTTCCCAAATTTTTCGTCTTTGGATACGATCGAATTTTCAATATCGTAAAGGTCGATATAATCTTTATCATCGATCCTTGCACGATCGCTAAGTTGCCTTACCGTTATTTTTCCTTTTAAAGCACCCATGTTTTCTATTTCATTCTCAAATTCATTGATGTTTATGTCAAGAAATGTGCCAAAAGGAATACCGACGTTGACCATGTAAATGCAATTCGTTTCGACCGGCTTTTCTTCGATCATCTTTGAAAATGCATGCTTGAATTCATCGGCATTTCCTGTCTCCAATTTTATCGTTTTTTCTATCTTCAATCTTCTTTTTGATTCAAAAAAATCAACCGATCCGTCATTGGTATCGTAGATAAAGAAACCTTTTTCTCCCGATTCAGAAAGGTCCCAGTATTCAGGAGCACCGGGAATGAAAATTTTAGATTTCTCGAGCGCATAAATATGCTTTTGATGTGCATGGCCAGAAGCGATGTAAAGGCATTTTCCATCAAGAGGTGAAAAATCTTTCAGTTCCACAAAACCTGGCATGATAAGCGTTTGTTGATCGCTAACGCCTGCGTGAATAACGACGATGTTACGATCGTCTGCGTCAAGTATTTGACCGAGAGATTCGATGTATTCAGGAAAATTTATTCCTTGATATCCTATACCGTAGAACTTCACACCGTCAATTTCAACCATACCTCCAGTTTTCCCATCCCAAGGTTCAAAAAAGACCTTTCCATTTTTGATGGAAGGTCTTAGAATTATCATGTAATTTTTATCTTTCAGATAATCAAGCCATGAAGAATTTTCAAAATCAAACAGCCTATCATGGTTCCCTTCAATGGCTATGACTTTTATGCTGGCATCTTTTAAGCATTTGAAAATGTCTTCGGCCCTTTCAAGTGAATCCGGTGAAAGATCTTTTTTATCGAAAATATCTCCCGATATGATAACCATATCGATGTTTTTTGAAATTGCAAAATCCACCATTGCACGAAAGGAACTGAAATAATCTTCATACCTTGCTTTGAAATACTGCGAATAAATCGAACCTGAAACTTTTCTTCCAAGATGAAGGTCAGAGCAATGCAAAATTTTCAAGATTTCACCTTCTTCTGTCAGAGTTAATTATTATAACACAAAATATACTAAACATATTTCAAGAGCCAAATGCTTATTTATACTTGATCAACTTTAAATATGAAATGAGGATGAAGGCACTGAATATCACAAGCCTGTTCGGGGAGAGAATCGTTCATACCGTCATTCCCGCCCCCGATCAAGTCGGGGGTGACGTTAAGGATACGGTTTATCAATTGCGGGAATCGCCTTTTTTGTAAGGGAGATTCCCAACCAAGTTGGGAATGACAGTTCGGCGTCTACACATCTTTTAGCATATATAAAAAAAGCCCGAATCAATCGGGCTTTTCATTTTTTTCGATGTCAGATCAAAAAATCAAGCAAGTTTAACGTTCGATGCCTGTTTCCCTTTTGAACCTTCACTGATGTCGAAGACAACAGGTTGATTCTCTTTCAAGTTCTTGTAGCCATCCATCTGAATTGCTGAGTAATGAACAAAAATATCATTCCCATCTTCCATCGTTATGAAACCGTAGCCTTTCTTGGCATCGAACCACTTAACAGTACCTTTCATCTGTGTTACCTCCTTAAAAATTATTGCCCTTTCGAACAACATACTTTATTGTACCACGTAAATTTAATAAAATCAATAGGCAAATTGATTACGGCAAAGACGAACATATGAATCATAGGTATGAAAAAAGATCAGAGATCAGACATTGGGGATTAGAGATGAGAGATCAAAAAAAGTAACATGTGACAAAAAATGATAGGGCAGGCGGAAAAATGAAAAAATGATGGGTAAGCAGTCAAAAGCAAGGATAATCAAAGGTATTCTGATCTAATTATCAGTTATAAATTAAGATTGCTTAACATATAAGTAAATATAAAATTGATATGGATTAAATCCTTATAATATATGGTTTAGAAATTTGATATGAAAATTAGATCCCCTCTTGACATAAGGGTAAGAGTTGATTATAATTTTAATTGAAAATGTGGAGGTGACATGAATGTCTGAAAGAGAATATGTTGTGGGAATAGACCTTGGAACGACGAATTCGGAAATAGCGATTGTAAAAGATGGGAAACCTGAAGTTATAGCCAATGCTGAAGGATCAAGGCTTACTCCTTCTATCGTGGCTTTTACAAAAACGGGCGAGGTGCTTGTCGGAGAACCTGCAAAGAGACAAGCCATCTTAAATGCCGAAAGAACTGTGAGATCTATAAAGCGTCAGATGGGTACAAATAACAAAATTAAGATTGACAATAAAGAATACACACCACAAGAGATAAGCGCTTTTATACTCAGAAAGATGAAAAATGATGCTGAAGCCGTGCTTGGCGGAAAGATAACGAAAGCCGTTATAACTGTGCCTGCTTATTTTGAAGATGCACAGCGTCAGGCAACCAAGGATGCTGGTAGAATAGCAGGTCTTGACGTTATGAGAATTATAAACGAGCCTACTGCGGCAGCACTTGGATATGGCATAGATAAAAGCAAAGACGAAATGATAATCGTATGCGATTTGGGTGGAGGTACTTTTGATGTTTCTTTACTTGAGATAGGTGGTGGCGTCATCGAGGTAAAAGCCACAAGCGGAAATAACCATCTTGGAGGAGACGACTTTGATCAGAGAATAATGGACTGGCTTATCGACAACTTCAAAAAAGAAACAGGAGTAGATCTCAGCGGCGATAAGCAAGCGATGCAAAGATTAAAGGATGCATCTGAACGTGCAAAGATAGAACTCACGACGAAGATGGAAACAGAAATAAATCTGCCTTACATAACGGCAGATGCAAATGGTCCAAAACATCTTCAGGTTTCTCTCACAAGGGCGAAATTAGAAAGTTTGATCCGCGATATAGTTGAAAAAATGAGAGATCCGATAGAGACCGTGCTTAACGATTCCAAAATAGCCATTGAAGACATAGGTGAAATTTTGCTTGTCGGTGGACCGACGAGGATGCCAATAGTCCAAGATTTTCTGAAGAATATATTTCACAAAGAACCATCGAAGGCTGTTAATCCGGATGAAGCGGTTGCGATAGGCGCTGCCGTGGAAGCATCGATACTTGCCGGCGAAACGAAGAGAGAAGTTGTGCTCGTTGACGTTACACCTTTGTCTCTTGGTGTTGAGGTCAAAGGTGGACTCATGCACAGAATAATTCCGAGGAACACCACTGTGCCAACTAAGAAATCCGAAGTTTTCACGACTGCAGAAGATGGCCAGACAGAAGTGGAGATAAATGTACTTCAGGGCGAAAGAGAACTTGCAGGAGATAACAAATCGCTTGGAAGATTTAATCTCACCGGTATTCCGCCGGCTCCAAGGGGTATACCTCAAATAGAGGTTACCTTTGACATAGATTCTGAAGGTATAGTTCACGTTTCGGCGAAAGACAAGGCAACCGGAAAAGAACAATCGATAGTGATACGTGGAAGTTCAAATCTTTCAGAAGAAGACATAAAGAAAATGGTCGAGGATGCAAAAAGATTCCAGGAAGAAGACGCAAAACGCAAGCAGCAAGTAGAAATGAAAAATCAGGCCGATTCTCTTGTCTATCAAACGGAAAAATTGCTCAATGATCAAGGTTCAAAGATAGATCCTGCACTTCGTGCCGAAACCGAAAATATCGTCAAAGACCTTAAAGACGCACTTGAAAAGAACGATTACGCAAGGATAAAAGTGTTAACAGACGATTTACAGAAAAAATCACAGCAAATAGGCCAGACACTTTATCAAAAGACGGCCGGTTCACAACCTGGCAATGGAAATGGCACTTCAAGTGATGATACTGTGAATGCGGAGTATCAAGGAAAATAAAAAATTAGGCATTAGAGAGCAAAAAAAGTTAAATATATATAATGGAGGTGGTTTTTATGGCTATTGAAAAGAGAAGAGAAAGTGAGGAACTGGATATTTACAGACCTTTTGAGGAAATGCAAAGGGTGATGGATAAGTTCTTCGAGGAATTTCCAAAGATATGGCCGGCGACTATTTCTAACGAAATGTTCACCCCAGCAGTTGATATCTCAGAGACTGACAAAAGTTACGAGTTTGAAATTGAGTTACCTGGCATGAAGCGAGAAGATGTTCAGATCGAAGTTAGTGACGGCATATTGACTATAAGCGGTGAAAAACGGGAAGAAAAGAAAGAAGACAAAAAAGGATATAGAAAGATCGAAAGAAGTTACGGTAAGTTTGAAAGGTCTTTTACGCTTCCTTCGGATGCCGATGACAAGAACATAAGCGCGAAATTTGAAAACGGACTTTTAAACATATCGATACAGAAGAGCCCTGAAGCAAAGTCGGCCAAAAGAAAGATAGAGATAAAGTAAATTGGAAAGGGGCTTTAGCCCCTTTCTTTTTTGGAGGTGTTTTAAATGTTTAACCTTGAAGAATACACAGAAAAAGCATCGAATATAATGATGTCAACTCAAGATTTACTTTCAAGATACGGACAGGATCAATTAAGGTCAGAGCATATATTGCTTGCACTTATAGAAGATGAAGAAAATGCGGCGATAGATGCTTTGAAAAATCTGAAAGTCAATATTCAAAAACTAAAAGATAAAACTGAGGAACTTGTCAAAGAATACGGAGGCAACCCTACTTCAACCGGCAACGTAAAGCAGATGTATCTGACGCCAGATGCCAGGCATGTACTTGAAAGTGCCAAAAGCGAGGCCAGTCGAATGGGAGACGAAAAAATCGGAACAGAGCATCTTTTACTTGGAATGGTAAAAACTTCCGATTCTATGGCTGCACGTGTTTTGATGAGATTTGGAGTAAACGATGAAAAAGTTTACAACGCCATTCTTGCGGTCAGGAAGGCTGGAAAATCAAAGGAATCTGAAAATTTAGATGCACTCTCAAAATTCACAACGGATCTCACGCAACAGGCAAAAGATGGAAAACTCGATCCTGTGATAGGCCGTGACGAAGAGATGGAAAGAATGATAGAAATTCTCGGCAGGAAAAGAAAAAATAACCCGGTTCTCATAGGTGATCCCGGCGTTGGGAAAACGGCCATAGTCGAAGGGCTTGCCCAACTTGTCGCTTCTGGTAAAATTCCTGATTACATGATGGATAAAAGGATACTTTCCCTTGATATGGGCCGACTTGTGGCCGGTACCAAATTTCGCGGCGAGTTTGAAGAAAGGCTCAAAAGTCTTATAGATGCTGTGAAAGGGTCGGATGGAAAGGTCATACTTTTCATAGATGAACTGCATACAGTTGTCGGGGCTGGCAGTGTCGAAGGAGGCAGTTTGGATGCATCGAATATGCTCAAACCGGCTCTTGCACGCGGTGAGTTAAGATGCATAGGCGCAACGACACTTGAAGATTACAGAAAATACATAGAAAAAGATAAAGCGCTTGCAAGGAGATTTCAATCGATAAACGTTGATGAGCCAACTGAAGAAGAAACGATAAAAATCCTTTTAGGACTTAAACCGTCTTACGAGACACATCACGGCGTTGAAATAGAAAATGCGGCAATAGAGATGGCCGTTAAACTTTCATCGAGATACATAACCGACAGATTTCTTCCGGACAAAGCCATAGATCTTATAGATGAAGCGGCGTCAAGGGTAAAATTCGAAAATTCTTTCATTCCGTCAGAAATAATCGAAAGTCAGAACAAAATATCAGAGTTGGAAGAAGAAATAAACGATGCCGCAATCGCGGGAGATTATCAAAAAGCGGCCTTGAAAAAATCAGAACTTGAGAAAGTAAAAGGTGAATTTTCAAAAGTTCAGGAAGAATGGAAAAAGCATCAAGAAAATATACCAAAAGTTGTCAACGTAGACGTTATAGCGAAGATAGTCGAAAGATGGACCGGCATTCCGGTGAGTAGGCTCATGGAGGACGAGAGAAATAAACTCATCAACCTCGAAAAGATCATTCACCAAAGGATCGTCGATCAGGAAGAAGCCGTAAGCGTTATTTCGTCTACCATAAGAAGGGCGAGAGCGGGGCTTAAAGATCCAAACAGACCGATGGGGACTTTCCTCTTTGTTGGGCCGACTGGGGTGGGAAAAACCGAGACTGCCAAATCTTTGGCTTGGGCACTTTTCAACAGCGATAATGCCTTGATAAGAATAGACATGTCTGAGTATTCTGAAAAGCATACCGTTTCAAGACTTATAGGTGCTCCTCCGGGATACGTTGGTTATGAAGAAGGCGGTCAGTTAACCGAAGCCGTAAGGAGACGTCCATACAGCGTTATTCTGCTTGACGAGATAGAAAAAGCCCATCCGGAAATTTTTAACTCGCTCTTACAGGTGCTCGATGACGGCAGACTCACGGATGGAAAGGGAAACACCGTTGATTTTAGAAATACGGTAATAATTATGACATCAAACATAGGATCGGATTACATACTTGAAAGCGTGGAAAAAGGGAAAAGAGAATATCTTGACGAAGCCATGATTCAGGAATTGAGAAGGTATTTTAAACCTGAGTTTTTGAACAGAATAGACGCGATGGTGGCGTTTAAACCGTTGGAAAAATCTCATATGGAATTCATCGTGGACAATTTCATATCAAAAATACGAAAGAATCTTGAAAACAAAAAGATTGAGATTGAAATAACGCGGAAGGCGAAATCATTACTTGCCCAAAAGGGATACGATCCCGCCTTCGGTGCAAGACCTTTGAGGCGCGTGATAGAGTTTGAAGTTGAAGATAAAATAGCGGACATGATAATAGCAAATAAGATATCAGAAGGAGATAAAATAACCATAGACGAAGAGGACGGAATGATAACCGTAAACGCCTATCGAAATCTTGCGAACACAAAAACATGATAATGTGGTAAAATATGATCGTAACGGGGAGCCAGTGAACTGGCTGAGAGGAGGCTTAAAGCCTCGACCCTTTGAACCTGATCCGGTTAATACCGGCGAAGGGAAATAAGGATGAACTGGCCATCTCCGTGAGAGATGGCCTTAATTTTTTTGGAGGTGGTTATTTTGAAAAAATACTTTTTGTTAATCGCATCGATCGTTTTACTTATTGGAATCGGCTTTGCCGGTGATACACTTACGATATACACCTACAGCAGTTTTGTCTCCGGCATTGGCAACGAGATCAAACCTGTTTTTGAAAAAATGTACAACTGCAAGATTAATTTTGTATCTTTGGAAAGTGGAAATATCATGGCAAGGTTGATCCTTGAGAAATCGAATCCCAAAGCCGATGTCGTTATTGGCCTTTCTCAAAGCCAAATTCCAAAGGCTTTGGATGAAAATTTATTTGTACCATATAAACCAACTGATATTGCAAGCATCGTCGACAAATCTTTTCTCATCGATCCGCAATACAGAGTCATTCCATTTGATTACGGAGCCCTTGCGATAGACTATAACCTTAAAACCATATCGAATCCTCCCCAAACTTTTGAAGCACTTTTAAGTCCTGAATATGCACACTCCCTCGTCATCGAAGATCCGAGGACTTCAACAACAGGACTTGACTTTCTTTTATGGACAATTGGAATTTACGGGAACAACTGGCAAAACTACTGGGAAAAACTTGTTCCAACGATAAAGACCGTTACAAGTGGATGGGACAGTGCTTTTCAAATGCTTGAAAACGGAGAAACAAAAATGATGGTAAGTTTTGCAACGGATGAGGCTTACAACTATTACTACTACAACAATTCTGACATAGGCGTCGTCATTCCAGATGGAAGGGCATATGTCATGGTTGAATATGCGGGTATCGTGAAAGGAACTCACAATCTTGCACTTGCAAAGGATTTTATGAATTTCATGCTTTCGAAAGATTTTCAATCGGCAATTCCTTTAAATCAATGGATGTATCCCGTTACAAATGTGCCACTTCCAAAAGTTTTCATCGATCATGCCCCTTCAATAACGAAAACCATAACGATCCCGCTCGATCAAATTTCTGATTCTCTCTCAAATTGGATCACCCAATGGACAGAGATAATCGTTAAATGAAGAAAAGCACCTTTTTCGAACTTACCCCTGCCATCTTTTTCACGGTGGGGGCTTACATCTTTCCGATTGTCATACTTTTCGTTTATACTTACAAATTAAATGGCAACGTTTCGATTTTCAACACCCTTAACTTTCAAATATTCAAATTCACGACTTATCAGGCCTTTTTGTCCACAATGCTTGCCGTTGCCATGGGTTTGCCTGGGGCATACCTTATCGGGAGGACGAATTTCAAATTCAAGGGTATTTTTGCGGCACTTTCAACCGTGCCATTCGTCATGCCATCTATTTCCATGACGTTAGGTTTTATATCTTTCTTCGGTCACAACGGTATATTAAACGCGTATTTTTTATGGCCAATTTTCCACGTGAGATTTGAACCGCTTTTCACTTTGCTTGGCGTCGTCATGGGAAACGCTTTTTACAATTTTCCTCTTACCATGGTGATAGTCGGCAGCGCAATTTCAACTCTTGATCCGATATACGCCGAAGCGGCGAGAATAGACGGTGCATCGAGATTGAGAAGTTTCATTTCCGTTGAATTACCGATTCTGTTGCCATCTATAATAGCATCGGCATTGCTTATCTTCATATATTGTTTTACTTCTTTTACCGTTATGCTTGTCATAGGTGGAGCACAATTTTCGACACTTGAAGTACAGATTTACATGTATCTCACGACGTTGCTTGATTTCAAAGGAGCGATAGGACTTACTTTGATTCAGATATGCTTTGTAGGATTGGTGGCATCTGTATTCTCGATCTTGAGAAGATCCTCAGGTACATTTTCTCAAGAAGTATCGCGGACAAATTCAAAGTTTCCTTCATGGGGATTGTTTTACATACTTGGCATATCCATATTCGTCTTTGGCCCGATTTTATCTCAGATTTTCACTGGATTTTGGAATTTTCAAAATTCAACTTTGACACTCGAATGGTTTGCAAGGTTATTTTCCGGCAGGATGAATCCTTACATAGGAAATTCAGTTCTTTCTTCCATTTTATGGACTTTTACCTTTTCAACTTTAAGTGCGATTTTGACGGTAGCGCTTTCAATCACGGCGGCACATGCGGTTACAAAAATCAAAGTTCCAATTTTTGACGCGCTTTTCACATCTGCCCTTGCCGTTTCACCCGTTACTCTCGCTTTTGGATATCTCGTAGTTCAAAATTACATACCTCTGACATTTCCATTTGAAATAATTCCAATATACACGATGTTATCATTTCCTATAGGATTTCAAACCATACTGGCAGGCTGGCAAAGATTTCCATTGGAAATAGACGAGGCTGCCTCGGTCGACGGTGCAAATTGGTTTCAAAAAACATTCATGATAAGAATCCCAGTTTTAAAGCCTCAGATAATTTCAACTTTTTTCTTTGCTTTTGCCATTTCAATGGGAGAAATGGGTGCAACACTTGTACTTTACGATCCCCGATTTCCAATGATATCTGCAAGCGCTTACAAATTATTTTCATCGATGCATGTTCCAGAAGCACAGGCCTTCGGTGCAATTTTGACGATCGTGACATTTGCGATTTTTTACATACTTGAAAGACCAATTTTAAGAGATAATTGATTGTTTTTAACGTTTTTCTCATAATTAATACCAATTAAACGAATTTATCTTTTGCTTTCGCTTTTTATCTTAAGTTATCTTCAAAATTTTTGTTTTTAACGTTTTTGTTGTATGATCTTATTTGTGGGAAAGGAGAAAAGTCTATGTCGGTTGAAGATTTCATGAAAAAAGATTTCGTTACGATTCAAAAAAACACCTTAATCGGTGAGGCGAAAAAAATTTTACGCACTTCAGCATCAAATTGTTGCGTTGTCTCTTCTGGTAAAAATTTTGAAGGCATCGTGAAAGCCGACGAGATACTTGGGATGGACGATGCTTTACCGGTGACTGACTACATTCACGATGTGCCATATACTTTAAGCCCGCAAGATACCTTAGACGAAGCGGCAGTTTTTTTTCTTGAGTCAGACATGGAAATACTTCCTGTTATATCTTCGGACGAAGTTGTTGGGGTTATATCCGTTTTCGATATCCTGGATGCTTTTACGCAAATGGCAGGTTTTGGTGAGGGAGGCATAAGAATTGAGGTGGATCTCAAAGATACACCCGGATCGTTGAAGCACGTGCTTGATGTGCTTTACCTCCATTCCATGAATGTTTTATCAGTTTTAATTTATCCAACGGAACAGGTCGGAAACAAAATGGCCATAATAAGAGCTGAAGGAAAAAGTGTGAAAGAACTTTCGAGGATCTTAGATATCAACGAAATACGTTATACCTCGATAATAAAAGAAGAAAAATTATGAAAGGAATGGTCGTGTATGAAAATTGCTTTTGTTTCTTTTGAGGTTTACCCTCTGGCTAAAGTCGGAGGTCTCGCGGATGTTGCCGGCTCTCTTCCAAAGGCGTTGAAGAAAAAAAACGTGGATGTATCCATATTCATGCCTTATCATAAGATAGTCGAAGAGAACATCAAAAAATTTGATCTTACAGTTAAAAAGGTGATCGATGATTTCGATCTCGGCATCGGAACAAATCAAAAAGCCTCTATCTATAAAACGAATCTGCCAGGAACTGATATTCCCGTTTACTTGGTCTCAAATGATTATTACTTTTCTTCGAAAGACGTTTACGGATCTCCAGACGGTGGCCAGCAAGCCATCTTTTTCACCAAAGCGGTCATAGATTCAATCAAAAAACTCAATGTTAATTTTGATGTAATTCATTCTAACGATTGGCAAACTGGATTACTTCCGGTCTACTTAAAAACCATTTACAGAGAAGATCCCTATTTTTCCGATATATCGACCGTTTATACCATACACAATCTTGGCTATCAAGGTGTTTTCGATAGATCGTACATGGATTTTGCAAAGTTACCCGATTACGTCTATAACATGGATGGCATAGAATTTTATGGAAAGATAAATTTCATGAAAGGAGGAATTCTTTTCTCTGATATTGTAAATACCGTTAGTCCAACTTACGCTGAAGAGATAAAAACTCCTGAGTATGGAGAGAAATTGGAGGGAGTGCTCCAACTTCGAAAAGATGTTTTGTACGGTGTTTTAAACGGTATCGACTATGTGGAAAATGATCCTGAAACTGACAAACGCATTCCTTACAATTACAACCTGAAGTCACTTGAAGGCAAAAGAAAAAACAAAGATTCTCTTCAAAAAGCACTTGGTCTTGAAGTTGAAAGGGATACGCCCGTCATAGGACTTATAAGCAGGTTATTCGATCAAAAAGGCCTTGATCTTGTAGATGACATAATGAAATATGTTGTTGCGTCTTGCAATGTTAATTTTGTACTTCTTGGAACAGGAGAACCAAAGTATGAAGAAGCCTTTTTAGAACTTGCAAAAGAATTTCCCAAAAAAGTAGCCGTCAAAATTGAATTTGACGTTACCCTTGCACAAAGAATATATGCCGCCTCTGACTTTTTTCTGATGCCGTCAAAATATGAACCGTGTGGATTGGGGCAAATGTACAGTTTGAGGTATGGTACAATTCCCATAGTTAGATACACCGGTGGACTTGCCGATACTGTAACGGAATTTGACGGTAAATCTGGAAATGGCTTTGGATTTAAAAATTACGATTCATCTTATCTACTCAAGGCCATTTTGAAAGCTTTGTATTACTACAAACGGGATGATTTCATGTCGGTACTGATAAAAAATGCAATGAATACCGATCTCTCGTGGGAAAGATCGGCTTCCGAGTACGTTAAACTTTACGAACTTTCGAAAACAAGGTGATAAAATGCCAGAATTGAGAAAAGACATCATAACGAAAAATTGGGTTATAATTTCAACCGAAAGGGCCAAAAGGCCGCACGATTTTGCGAAACCGCCGACTGAAAAAGTCTCAAAATTTTGTCCCTTTGATGCCGGCAACGAATCTTCAACTCCCCCGGAAATAATGGCATTCAGGCCTGCAAACACAGCCCCAAATACAGCCGGTTGGTGGATAAGAGTCGTGCCAAATAAATTTCCGGCACTCGATCCAAAGGTTCAGCCTGTGAGATTAGGACACGGAATTTACGATTCAATGGCAGGCTTTGGTGCGCATGAGATAATAATAGAAACTCCGGATCATAACGCAACACTTGGAACGCTTGATTACAAACAGGTTCAGGAAGTTGTCTGGGCTTACGTGGAAAGGTATAACGCAATCTTTAAAGATCCGAATATAAAATACGTGCTCATATTCAAGAATTACGGCGCAGATGCAGGTGCTTCTCTCGAACATTCTCATTCTCAGATAATAGCAACTCCAATAATGCCTAATCTTGTGCTTCAAGAAATGGAAGGTTCAAAGGAATATTACGGATTTCGTGAAAGATGTATTTATTGTGATATAATTCAGGAAGAAAAAATGGAAAACACGCGTGTTGTTGAAGAAAATGAAGATTTTCTTGCTTTTGAACCGTATGCATCTCGCGCACCGTTTGAAACGTGGATCCTGCCCAAAGTTCATCAATACAATTTCGGAGATATAGATGAAACGCACGTTAAGAATTTTTCCGCAATACTCAAAAATGTGCTTTTGAGGATGAAAATAGCACTTGATGATCCTCCTTACAACTTCATGATCCATACGGGTACGCCTCATGGAGAAGGAAAAGAATATTACCACTGGCATCTTGAAATTGTCCCGAGATTGACCAAACTCGCTGGTTTTGAATGGGGATCCGGATTTTACATAAACCCCATGCTACCTGAAGATGCCTCAAAATATCTAAAAGAGGTAAAAATTTCTTGAAAGAAATCAAAATAGTCAAACTTGAATCAACCGTTTCCGTCAGTGTGACGGGAACGGTTTGCTATCTTAACTGTAAACATTGCGGAAGTCATTATCTCGAAAGTATGGTTCCCATAAACAAAACGGATCATATCCCTTTAAACACAAAAAGTTTGCTTATAAGTGGCGGTTCAACTCCGGATGGAAAAGTGCCAATAATGGATCATATCGAAGAAATTAAAAAGTTGAAAAACTTCAAACTCAATTTTCACACAGGTCTTGTGAATGAACGTGAAGCAATGGAGATATCAAAAATAGCCGATGCGATATCTTTTGATTTTGTTGGAAAAGACGAAACTATAAAAAAGGTTTACAATCTCAACGCTAAAGTTGAAGATTACGTTAGATCTCTTGAAAATCTTTTGAAATTCAAAAAAGCAGTTTATCCCCATGTCACCGTAGGCCTTGATTGTGGAAAGATAAGTCACGAATACAAAGCCATTGATATACTTTCTTCTTATCAACTTGAAAAAGTGGTTTTTCTCGTTTTTATACCCACTCCGATGACTTATTTCGAAAAATGTCAGCCTCCAAAAATCGAAGAAATAAAAGCTGTTTTTGGGTACGCAAGAAAAAAATTCAACTGCGATCTTAACCTTGGTTGCATGTATCCGAAGGGAAATCTTCGAGATGAGATAGCAACCGCTGCCGTTGAAGCAGGTTTCAACACTATAACCCAACCTTCCGAAAAATTAACGGAGTTTCTACGTAAAAGTGGATATAAGTTGACGTTTCAAGATGAATGTTGCATTTTTTGAAAAATATCTAAAAATCTGCTAAAATTATGTTTGAGGTGTTGATCCTGTGGACGACATTTTAAAAAAACTCGAGAATCTTGTCGATGGGCTTTTGGAAGAAAGAGAAAAGCTCGTCAAAAATATCGAAAAATCCAATTCTGAAATAGAAGTCCTAAGAAATGAAAATGTAGAACTCAAAGAGATGCTAAGAGAACAAAGTGTCAGAGTTGAAATTCTTATGAAGAAACTTGAAAATATCGTTGGTTCTGACAAAAAGGAGAGTGTTTGAAAGATATGAAAAGAACGGTTAACTTCGAGTTGGGAACCAAAAATTACAAATTTGAAACAGGCGATCAGCAAAATCAGGTTGATGAAATCCTAAACGAGATCAAGATGAACTTTGCATCTCATTCTCAAGAGGTTGAGAAGTATGGAAATGAACATTTTTTTCTCATGATGCTTCTTAACGTAATCGAAGAGAATTTAGAACTCAAAAAACAGTTGGCGGCATTAACGGAGAAGATAGAAAAACAAGGAAAGAGAATTGGCAGCTGAACTTGTTGTGATATCTGGAATGTCAGGGGCCGGCAAAACGACGGCACTTGGGGCGTTGGAAGATGTAGGATATTTTTGCATGGATAACATTCCGCCCGCTCTTTTAATCGATATACTTTCTCTTATGAATTCAACTTTCAACGGGAAAAAAATTGCCACCATAGTTGATGTAAGAGCAGGCCAAACGCTTGGTCAAATAAAATCTGTCATCGAAGATCTTAAGTCACAAGGTGTCTTGATCAAAATTATCTTCTTAGACGCGAAAGATGATGTTTTGATAAACAGGTACAATCTCACACGAAGACGCCATCCTCTTTCCACAGAAAAAGATCATGAAATAGAAAAACTTTTGATCGAAGAAAGACGCCTTTTACAAGAAATAAGAGAGATGTCGGATTACGTTATAGATACGTCTTTAATAAACACGCATCAACTCAGAAGTGAAATTATAACCATAGTTGAAGGTAAATCAGAAAGGGTTTTGAAGATCTTTCTTGAATCTTTCGGCTTTAAATATGGTCTTCCACTTGGCGCTGATTTCGTTTTTGACGCAAGATTTCTTCCGAATCCTTATTACGTTGAATCTCTTGCGGACAAAAACGGAAATGATCCAGAAGTAATTGAATACCTTCAAAGATTTGACATCGTCAAAGAATACATAAATAAGATATCTGATATTATAAAAATGGCGATCGAAAGTTATTCAAAGGAAGGGAAGAGTGTTATATACGTAGCGATCGGCTGCAGCGGTGGAAAGCATCGATCAGTTTACATAGCAAATGAACTTTCTGAATTGTTGAGAAAAGATGCTTCTGTGAGGATTTCTCACAGAGATATACAGAGGTGATTGTTTTGAAGATCGTTGCTTTTGGTGGTGGAACAGGACTTTCAACTTTGCTCAAAGGGTTAAAAGACTTTCCGGATACCGAGGTTACCGCAATAGTTACGGTTATGGATGACGGAGGAAGTTCTGGCATCATCCGTGAAGAACTTGGAGTTTTACCTCCAGGAGATATAAGAAATAACATAATTGCACTCGCCGAAGATGAATCTTTGATGGCTCAAATTATGGCATACAGATTCAGAGACGGAGAAAGGTTCAAAGATCAAAGTCTTGGAAATCTTATAATAGCGGCCTTAACAAAGATAAATGGCAGTTTCCCGATGGCAATAGAAAGCATCTCTTCAATTTTAGCGATAAAGGGACGTGTACTGCCAGTAACGGAAGAATCCGTAAAGCTCATCGCGAGATTTGAAGACGGACAAATTGTCGTAGGCGAAAGCAATATAACCAAAAAAAATGGAAAGATCAAAGAAATAAACCTAAGCAGTCAGGCAAAGCCATTTCCAAAAGCCATAGATGAAATTTCGATGTCTGATGTGATCGTTTTAGGACCTGGAAGTCTTTTCACAAGCATCATTCCAAACTTGCTTGTCGATGGAATACCTGAAGCCGTAAGGGACAAACCCAAGATACTTATAGCCAATTTGATGACCCAACCTGGAGAAACAACTGGTATGTCAGTTGAAGATCACATAAAAACGGTTGAAAATTACCTGAAATCAAAAATAGATCGTGTGATAATAAATTCTCAAAAAATTCCTCAAGCGGTACTTAAAAGATACAAGAAAGAAAATTCCGAACCGGTCATGTGCAAAAGCGAGGATCCCAAATTTTCAAGGATAGATATGGTTAAGATCATAGTTGACAAAATAGATGGACAAGAAAAAGTCAGACATGATCCACATTTACTTGCACAGGCAGTTAGGCAAATCTCTATGAGTCTTATCGGTGATAAGAGTGACATTCACACCTGAGGTAAGAGAAGAACTTTACCATTTCCCGGTTGAGAAAAGGTTTTCTTACGCTGAACTTGCAGGATTGATCAAATTCAAGGGTTCTATTGAGATAGGAGAAACCACATATATAGAACTTTTACTCAAAGACACTGGAGCGGTTAGAAGGGCAAAGTTGATTTTAAAGGCCATAGGCATTGATGATACATCGGTAATCTATCAAAATCAAGAAAAATTAAATCCAGGTAAAACTTTCATAATGAAGGTAAAGACTTACGATGTTAAAAAATTCATTTCTGAAATAGGGCTTGATTTGATCGGTAGAATTCGTGATGATTTTTTCAGAGATCCTGCAATTATCAGCGCCTTTCTGAGAGGTGCTTTCATATCCTCGGGATATATAGCCGATCCCTCCAAATATCACCACCTTGAATTTTACAGTCGTCAAATAGACGTACTTAAGTGGTTAAAAGAGAAACTTGAAAACAACTTTGGAATGGTAGGTTTTATAGTTGATGTTCGTTATGGATACAGATTTTACATAAAAGATGGTGAAATGATAAACGAATTTCTTAATCTGATAGGAGCCATAAACTCGGCAAAATTTTTTTCTTCCATAATGTCATCCAAAAAAATAAATTCCGATGTAACTCGCAGCATGAATTTCATAGATGCAAATTCAAAAAGAAGCGGTAACGCAAGTTGGAAACAAATTAGCGCGATAAAACTCATTCAAGACCAAATGGAACTCGAAAATTTCCCTGAAGATATCCAAAAAATAGCCCTTTTGCGTTTAAACCATCCGGAACTTTCCTTAAGAGAAATAGGAAATATGCTAAATCCTCCACTTTCAAAATCCGTCGTTTACAGGAGACTATCCAAGATAATCAAAATGGCAGAGAAAAAGATGTAAAATCAAGAAGTGGGAATTATTCCCACTCCTAAATTTCATTTCGACAGAGAATAAAAGTCTATTCCTGGTCTTACACCATTCGGATACCATCCTTTTAACCATGCACGACTCACGAAAATCCCAAATGGTTGGTCTGTCCAGATGTAGAGTGCATCTTTGTAGTCCAATTCCTCAAGTTGTTTGACTATTTCTGCACGTTTTGAAAGGTTAGATGTGGTAAGTAGATCATTTACGAGTGGATCGAGATTTTTCTGGGCAAAACTGACAAAACTTTGCCCTATGAATGCGCCAAAAATGCCTGTTGAAGAATAATATGCATATGCAAGATCGTAAGGATCCGGATAATCGGCCAAATATCCCATTGTGAAGATCGGCAATTTGAAGGACAAACTATCGCTAAGCAGGTTTGGCCACAATTCTCCGACAACGTTTATTTGAAATTTCGGATTGACCTCTCTTGCGGCATTACTTAAGGCTGTAAGGGCAATTTGCTCCGTTGTGTCTCCGCTTTCGTATGCGGCAGAGAATTTAAATCCTTTCTCCCATAATTCTCCGTTGTAGGCCTTCTTGAAATATTCCACAGCCTTTGAAAGATTTTGCTCGTATTTTGGTAAATCAGAACTATATCCGAACAATCCCTTCATTATCGCACCATTTGGCTGCAATGCCAGATTGTTGTATGCCTCTTTTATGTATGTCTCGTATGGGAAGAGATACTCAAAGCCCTTTCTCACATCCAAATTTGAAAAGAAATCCGGTGGAATTCCATTGCCATCTAACTTTCCGGATCCAATGTAAGGGTTGCCATCGCTAACCAGATTCCACGTGAAATTCAGTTCATAAACGGAAAGTTGAGGATAGACCGAAACTTTTATGTTCTTGTCATTTTGCACCTCAGATAGATTTTCGACAGGCACGTAAATTGCATCGGCCTGACCTGATTCCAAATCAAGCAATCTTGTCGTGAACTCGTTGACATACTTTATGACGGCGTACTTCGTCGGTGCAGGGCCTGCCCAGTATCTGTCAAATCTTTGAAAGGCTATTTCTCTGTTGGATATGTAATATTTCATGAAATATGGTCCTGTTCCGTTTTCTATATTCGTGAGTGTATCCTGACTAAGAGTTGGATTGTGATAATACCACCAATCATCTGCTTTTCCGTCCCATGCTTTATTTTCTGCACACCATTTTTCGTCTAAAATGACCGATTCACATATTCCGCCTTTCGTAAGTGCATACAAAAAAGGCTCGAATGGCTGAGGAAGGTGGATTATCACGTCATTTCCCTTGATCTCAAAATCTTTTGCAAGTAGGTTAAAGGCATCTATCAAGGCCTTTTTGTATTTATCGTTAAGTGGAACTTTTGTGCCTGTTGCAAAGATGTCAAGAGAACTCAAACTCGTGTAACTCAAAGGATCGCTAAGTCCCAATTCTTTCGCAACTTCCTGCACAATTGTCAAAACGTAGTGGTCATTTATCATCGGTAACAATGGTTCCGCAAGCATCCACGATGGTCCTCCGCTGTAATCGAGCAAGACCAATCTTTCAAGGGAATAAACGACATCCTGCGGGGTTAAAAGATCTCCGTTGTGAAAGTAGACACCTTGTCTGATGTGAAAGACGTAAGTTGTACCGTTGTCAAGAATCGTTCCATCTGCCACCGATGGAACATTTGTCGACAACATTGGCAACAATTTTGTCGTTGATGTCCCATCATATTGAAGTAGAGAATCGTAAAGTTGCCATATAACCTCGGCAGATGTGGTGTCATATTCCCAGGCCGGATCTAAGGATTGAAATGGCCCTGGCTCTTCATAAACGATTGTGTCTGGATTCACAACATTCTGGGCTATGCCCATGATCACGAAAAGCGCACAGATCACTTCAAACACAAGAAACTTCTTCATTTTATTACCTCCCGTCAAATTAAAATAAAAAAGGCCACATTTTTTCAATGTGGCCCGGTGTGTTATATCAAAGACGATCAAGGTACCGCTCCACCGGGCAGCACTCTATGATGTCTCCTTTCATTTGTCGTTGCCAAAATAATTATTCGCATTTTCTACCTCTTTTGCAACTTTGAAAGTATATTAACTTATGAATGTTAATATTCAATTCCCATAAAATTAAATTTTAATTATGCTTTAATCACACAATCTTCATGCCATCTATGTACACACTTTCAACTCTTGATCTGGCATCAAAGGGATGACCGCTCCATACCACAAGATCTGCATCTTTTCCCTTTTCGACAGATCCTGTTCTGTCTGAAATCCTAAGTATCATAGCAGGATTTATCGTGAGCATCTTCAAAAGATCTTCTTCTTTTGCTCCATATCTTAATGCTGTCGCCGCCTGAATAGATGCATACTCGAGCGGAACAACTGGATGATCGCACATCAAAGACACAAGTACGCCTTTTTCATTTAAAATCTTTATTGACTCCATCGTCATATCTTTCAGTTCACGCTTTGTCCTAAAGGTCATAAGAGGACCTACAACGACAGGTATTCCTTTCGCTTTGAGCAAATCAACGATTTTATATCCTTCTGTCCCGTGCTCTATGACGAATTTAAATCCAAATTCATCTGCTATCCTTATAACTGTAAGTATGTCATCGTAACGATGAGCGTGTATTCTCGCTGGAATCTCTCCCTTTAGCACTTTTTCTCCCACTTCAAGTTTCAGATCTCTTTCAGTGAAGGGTTTCCCGTCTTTTTGAGCAATTTCTTTTTTTCCCATGTAATCCTGTACTTTCGTGAAATATGCCCTTACAACTGCCGCAACTCCTAAACGTGTCGAAGGGGTTTTCTTTTGATCGCCGTAAACCCTTTTTGGATTTTCTCCGAAAGCCATCTTCAATCCTGCCGGTTCTCTGATTATCATCTCATTTACGATCTTAGATTTGAATTTGATTATCGCCCCCTGACCACCGACCGGATTTGCGCTTCCCGGGACTATCATGACTGTGGTCACGCCTCCCCTTAAAGCCCTTTCTATTGCCTCATCTTCGGGATTAAAGCCATCGATGGCTTTAACATCTGCAGTGATAGGATCTGTCATTTCATTTACATCTGAACCTATCGGATCGTTAACACCTTCTTCTTTAAGTCCTATGTGAGAATGTGCATCTATGAAACCTGGAAATAAATATTTACCGCTTAAATCTATAACTTCGGTCTCTTCATCCTTCTTTATAGATTCACCGACTTTGTATATCTTAGAGTCTTTGACAAGGACATCTCCTCTAAATGATTTAGATGTAATTGGAAAAACAGTCGCATTTTTGAAAAGTAATTTCATTTTAGCCTCCTTGTGCAGATATTTTTAGATTATCCTTCATTCTCTTTAATTTCTTTCCTCGAAAACCTTTCTCCCAAAATTACCCCTATCATCAGAATTAATCCGCCAACGTAAAACCAAAGAGATGGCATGTTCCCTAAGATCAAGAAATCAGAAATAACTGAGATTAAAGGCACAAGATATATTAAATTGGCAGCCGATCTCGGCCCTATGGTTCTTATAACATAGTTCCAGATAAGATATCCAAATCCAGAACACAATGCCGCAAGAAAAAGTAACCACAACACTACATCTACTTTTATAGGGACAAATTCACCGTGTCTTAAAATTATTTCCACCAACGAAAATGGTATCAAAAAGATAACTCCCCGTAGGCAAGATGAGGATATCTCACAATGGCTCCACTTTTGGGTATGGCCCCTGATATTTCTGCAAATGTAAGTGCTATGAATAAGACTATGACCCCTCCTATTATCCACGATAGTATCGATGCCGGACCTGCAGTTCCTGCTGCACCCGCCACTCCTAAAAGCCACCCAGAACCTATTATTCCTCCCATTGAAAGAAAAAATAAATCTTGAAGGCTTAATGCTTTTTTGAGTTTTTTATCTGACTCCTTTGCTATAACCTCTGCCGGTCTTATTTCACTATCCTTTTGATCTGCCATTTTAATCACCTCCCCATAAAAATTTCATCAATTACCAGATTTGTACAAACCATAGAAATGAAGATCTTTAGAGTAACTCGGATTATAGTTCGTTGGATAAAGACCATGTAACCAATCTCGGTAAACCAACTGACGTGATGGTTGAATCAGCCATATCATGATGGCATCTTCATATGCTTTTAAGCTTATCTCTTTGTAAAGTTGCTCCGCAATACTGTCAGAGGTCGCAGAAACGGCAGCATTTATAAGGGGATCGAATTCATCTTTTGCAAAGGCACTGAAATTTTGTCCAAGTGCTTCTGCATAAACTCCGGACGAATCTAAATAACCATACACACGATCGTAAGATGTATTGGCAAACCAGTCAAGGGCTACCATTGGGAAATCATTGCCGAGAAATTCTCCAACAAGTGTTTGCCACAACATAGGTACCGGCACAACATCGAATTTTGGATTCACCTGCTGGGCATAGGTGCTTAACATTTCACAGGCCTCTTGCATCGTCGGATCTGTCGAATTGTATATTATTGCAAATTTGAATCCCTTCTTCCACACCTCACCGTTGTACGCCTTCTTGAAATATTCCGCAGCCTTTGACAAATCCTGATGATAGGCAGGAAGATTCGGATCATATCCTATAAGACCTGTGCAGATTGGACTGTTGGGCACTATTCCAAGTCCATTCCAGACATCTTTTACATACGTTTGGTGCGGGAAAAGGTATTCAAAGCCCTTTCTCACATCCAAATTTGAAAAGAAATCGGGCGGAATTCCATTGCCATCCAATTTGCCGGAATAAACGTATTTACTGTGTGGACTGATACTGAATGCAAATGACAGTTGATATTGGGCAAGTTCGGGTATGTTTTCTGAAACCTTTACGCCCGGGATATTTTGAACCTGAGAAATGTAAGCAGGAGGAACAGAGATTATGTCCGCATCTCCGCGCATCAGATCGAGTTTTCTTGTGGTAAATTCTGGGACTGTTTTTATCACGGCATATTTTATCTTTGCTGGTTCTCCCCAGTAGTCATCGAAACGCTTTAAAACCACTTCTCTTCCTTGAGTCCACGATTGCAATTCAAATGGCCCTGTTCCATTTGTTATGGAATAAAGCGGATCTGCTTGACGCTGGGGATTGTAATAATTCCACCATGTGTCTGCCGTTCCAGACCATGCACCGTTATCTGAAGCCCATTTTTCATCCAAAATATCTATTCCCTCGAGATAACTGAGAAAAAGATCAGATGAGAATGGATGGGCAAGGTGTATTATGACATCATTGCCTTTTATCTCAAAAGCTTTTGATAAAAGATCAAAAGTGTCTAAAAGGGCTTTTTTGTATGACTCATTTTTTGGCGTGGTCGTACCCGTGGCAAATAAATCATTCCATGATTTCACGCCTGCAAGTTTGACTGCCCACTTTGAGATGTTGTTAACATAATTTCCGTTTATCTTTGGAAGCAAAGGCTCGGTCAATACATATGAATTGCCTCCGGCCATGCCCGTTATAACAAATCTTTCAAACGAATAAACCACGTCCTGAGGTGTCAGCAAATCACCGTTTTGAAAATGGACTCCCTCTCTTATATGAAAAACGTAAGTTGTACCGTTATCGAGGATTGTGCCACCTTTGACTGAAGGTACATTTGTCGACAGTACAGGTACGTAACGTGTCAAAAATGTACCATCAAAGGTAATGAGAGTTTGGTAAATGTTGTCGAGTACCTCACCAGAGGCTGTGTCGATGACCATCGCAGGATCGAGAGTCTCCGCCGCCCTTTCCTGTTCGTAGACAACTGTATCCGGTGAAACGGAAGCAAAAATCAACACTGAAAATAACATCAATACACCCGTTACAAACAACCATTTATACTTCATCTAACCACCTCCCAAGAATTTGCATTTCAATTAAAAATTAAAATGGAAAGCTTATCAACCTACGAGAAATTTAATATCTTATACCAAATCTCTTTTAAAAGTGAAATGAATGAACAGCACGTATTTAAAGTTGATCAAGTATAAAGTTTAAGAAGCAATTATCTTGTTAGATCGCAGGTGCTTTTCAATCTTGCCACCCTTTACGACAATCTTGATATTCTCTGCTTTCCTCAGGATTGAAATATCTGACAGTGGATCTCCGTTTACGACTATCAAGTCCGCAAATTTTCCCGCCTCAAGAGTTCCGATTTTATCCTTCATGTTTAAAGCCTCAGATGCCGTCTTTGTCCCGGCAATTATGGCTTCCATCGGTGTAAGTCCTTCTTTGACAAGAATCTCAAGTTCTTGTGCATTTTCTCCAAGTGGCGTGAGAGGCCCTCCACCGAAATCAGTTCCCGCGGCTATTTTTACGCCTGCCTTCTTTGCCCTTTTGAAATTTTCGCTTTGAACCTCCCATAATTGGCGCATCTTTTTTAGACCCCATTCTGGCACTTTGTACTTTTCTCCTTCAGAAATTATTCTCTCTCCTATTGAAAAAGTTGGAATAAGAATATTGCCATTTTCTAACATCAAATTTATTCCCTCATCATCGATGAAATCTCCATGTTCTATAGTTTTAACCCCGGCTTTTATCGCATTTTTTATCCCTTCGGTGCCTTCTGCATGTGCTGCGACAAATGAACCAACACGCTCAGCTTCTTCGACTATCGCCCTTATCTCATCCATCGTAAATTGAGAAGATGATGGTAAATCTCTTTCGGAAAGTACGCCTCCCGTTGTACATATCTTTATGAAATCAGCACCTTCACGGAACTGTTCTCTGGCAGCTTTTCTGCAATCATCTGCACCATCACAAAGTCTTGAAAATCCAACTCTTGCAGCAACATCCAATGGAAGAGAATGCATATCTCCGTGCCCGCCGGTTTGTGAAAGTATTTTAAAGGCAGATAAAATCCTTGGCCCTTTTATTTCCCCTTCTTCTATAGCACGTTTGAGATATATTCCAAGTCCTCCAACATCTCTTACTGATGTATATCCGGCATCAAGCAATTTTGAGCAATCCATCGCGGCTCTTATAGCCTTTAACTCTAAAGGTTCGAAGGCCGATTTCATGAAGTCTAAAGTACGCTCTCCCATCAAATGCACATGACAATCTATAAGACCTGGCAAAATTGTACCGCTGTTAACCTTTATGGTCTTTGTTTTTGGAGGAATTGTAACCTCTTTTTCTGAACCAACTTTTTCTATTTTCTCACCCTCTACAAGTACTACCCCTTCGAACGGTGCTTTACCCGTACCGTCTATGATTTTCCCTATAATTGCCAATTTGCTCATGGTTTTCTCCTTTCTATGCCAATTCGTTCTTGTAAATTTTTCCGGCTTTCATAACGAATTTCACATCTTTTAAAAGGGATATATCTTTGAGAGGATCACCATTCACGGCTATCATGTCTGCTTCTTTTCCCGCTTCAACGGTGCCGATAACTTTTTCCATGCCGAGCAATTGTGCTCCCCACTTCGTCGCTGCCATTATCGCATCCATAGGCTTCGCACCATTTTCTACCATCAAAACCAATTCCTGCGCATTCTCGCCATGTTTGTTGAAGGGCGTGGCAGCATCGGTACCCATGGCAATCTTTACGCCGGCTTTATATGCCCTTGAAAAACTATCCACATGGTAACTTATTATTTCTTCAGTCTTCCTTACCGCATGTTCTGGAATGCCGGCTTCGCGTCCATATTTTTTTATGTTGTACGGTGCCACAAGGGTGGCAACCAAAAATACTCCTCTCTCTTTCATCATCTCAATCGCTTCATCATCCAAAAATATGCCGTGTTCTATCGAATCGATCCCTGCCCTTATGGCATTTTTTATGCCTTCTGTGCCTTGCGCGTGTGCTGCCGCCTTTTTCCCGACTTTGTGTGCCTCTTCAACGGCCGCTCTCATCTCTTCTTCCGTAAGTTGAGGTGAGCCTGGTTCATCTCCTTCAGACATGACACCGCCGGTGGCCATCATCTTCACAACGTCTGCACCCATCTTCAGTTGATATCGTGCGGCCTTTCTCATTTCATCTGGACCGTCGGCTATCGCACCATATCCGTTTGCACTCACCTCTGGCGCAAGCCATCTGTCACCGTGACCTCCAGTCATAGAAATGGCCTGCCCCGATACCTTCATCCTTGGCCCTTCTACCAGACCACTTTCTATGGCCTTCTTTAAAGATATATCGAGAAACCCTCTGTCTCCCATCGTTCTTACCGTCGTAAACCCTGCCATAAGATCGGATTTGGCATTAACATAAGCCTTCAAAGTTGTCGTCGGAAGCAATTCTTTTAACATCTGAAATTCTCTGTTAGGCTCCCCATTTCCGCCTAAATGCATATGAGCGTCTATCATGCCTGGAAGTAGTGTGTATCCTTTCATATCTATAACTTCTGCCTCATCTGGTACATGGCCGTTATTTTTTTGAACATCTCGAATCTTCGTTCCTTCAACTACAACAACAGCATCCTCTAACACGTTACCGTTACCATCGATCAAATTCATATGATTTAACACGTACATGTTGTTCTCTCCTTCATATCAGCATTTTTGGATCAAGAATGTCTCTTAACGTGTCTCCAAGTAAATTCCAGCCAAGTGCGTAAAGCACTATGGTTATTGCCGGAAAAAAGATTGTGTACCAAAATTGAAAAGGATTTCCTCCATTTGAAGATATTATCCAGTTTCTCGAAAAGGCCACAAGTTGGCCCCAGTCTGCATATCCAACTGGAGCCCCAAGGCCAAGAAAAGATAAGGCTGCCGCAAGTAAAGGAATTGTCGCCATGTCCATTGAAACTTGAATTATGATTGGATATATGGAATTTGGAATCAGATGGTGCACGATGATGCCATATCCCGGCGCTCCAAGTGCAACAGATGCCATCACATATTGATTTTCTTTGACCTGAAGAATACTTCCTCTTATAAGTCTTGCGAAGGTCATCCAGTAGAAAATTATCATCGCAAGCATGACGTGGTTTAGACCGGGTCCGAGAATTGTGACAAGCACTATAACACCTACAAGAAATGGAAACGCAAGAAAGATATCCGTTATTCTCATAAGTAATTCGTCAATCCAGCCCCCAAAGTAAGCCGCAAGTGTACCCATGATAAGCCCTATTGTAAGGGCAAATCCTATCACTATAAGTCCTATCCTAAAGGCAGTCCTTGTACCCCATATAACACCGTAATATATATCGTACTGTCCTTCAGTTGTTCCAAAGGGGTCTTGAGGCGATGGAGGCTGTGGGACCACACTCCAACCACTTCTTGGTAATTGATAGGGATCCCCAGGATATGGTGGAGGTGCAAGAAATGGAGCGCAAATCGCTATCACTATGAAGAAAGAAACGAGTACGACACCTAAAAGTGAAACTGCGTTTCTCATTATTTTTTTGACTGTCCTGAGGATCTCTTCCATCTAAATCACTCTCTTATTTCGATAAAGAATAGAAATTCAATCTCAAAAAGCTCATTGGATTGTATTCCCATCCTTTAAGCCATGTGCGCATTACCGCTACACCCTCCTGTTGATCTGTGAAGAGAAAGAGTGCGTTATCATGCGCTATCGTGTTCATTTCCGTAAAGATTTCAGCACGTTTATGTGGATCTGTTGTGCTCATAGATTCTGAAAGTAATGGATCCATGTACTCTCTTGCCCATTCTCTATAAGATGATCCCAAAAAGGCGCCGAATGCTCCACCCGAACCATAGAAAGGTTGTGCCGAGTCGTATGGATCGGGACCGCCTGTCCATCCGATCATGAACATAGGAATTCTGTTCATGATTAAATCATTCAAATACGTGGCCCATAACTCACTTGCTATGTCTATCTTGAATTTCGGATTAACCTGTGCCGCGTAATATTGAAGCATTTCGAGCGCAGTTTGTCTTTGAGTGTTCCCTGTGTTGTAAACCGCCGTGAATTCAAATCCCTTATTCCAAAGTTCACCATTGTAAGCCTTTTTGAAATATTCTGCAGCCTTCGCAAGATTCTGATTAAATGCCGTAGGAGTGGCCGGATTGTATCCAAGCAATCCTTTTGGTACGGCTCCATTTGGAATTAAGGCCTGATCAAGCCATACTTGTTTTATATATGTACTGTACGGGAAAAGATATTCAAAGGCCATTCTCACATCTTTGTTGGAGAAAAAGTCAGGAGGTATGCCATGTCCGTCTAATTTTCCGGATCCAAGGTATGGATTTCCTCCCTGATCGTTCACGTTCCATGTGAAAAATATAGAATCAATTGCAAAAGTGGGCAAATGTGTGTAAACTTTGACCCCAGGAATTCCCTCAACCTGACTCAGGTACGGTACCAAAACGTTTATAACATCGGCCTGTCCTCTTGTCAGATCAAGTTTCCTTGTGGTAAATTCAGCAACATCGTTTATAACACCATATTTTATCTTTGCGGGTCCTGCCCAGTATTTGTCAAATCTTTCGAATGTAATCTGCAATCCACCGCTCCAATTCACAAGTTTGAAAGGTCCCGTGCCGTTTTCAATGTTGTAGAGAGGATCATCGTTAACGGTTGGATTGTGATAGTACCACCAATCGTTCGCTGAGCCGTCCCATGCTTTATGCGCTGCACACCATTGTTCATCCAATACAGACGCCAATGTGTTGTAATGCGCCAATGTTGCCAAAAACGGAGCATAAGAATGTGGAAGATGGATTATCACATCGTTGCCCTTTATCTCAAAGTCTTTCGCAAGCATGTTGAATGCATCTATCAAAGCTTGCTTGTATGATGCATTGAGAGGATTTTTTGTACCTGTTGCAAAAAGATCGTCCCACGATTTAACGCCTGCAAGTTTGACAGCCCATTGGGTTATTGAATCAACATACTTTCCATCTATTTTTGGAAGCAAAGGTTCGGAAAGCATCCATGAAGGTCCTCCCGCCCTGTCAAATAAAACCGCCCTTTCGAGAGAATACACAACATCTTGCGGTGTTAGAAGATCACCGTTGTGAAAGTAGACACCCTGTCTGATATGGAAGATATAAGTCGTGCCGTTGTCAAGGAGTGTCCCGTCTTCAACGGAAGGCACATTCGTAGACAACATGGGTAAAAACCTTGTCACAGAGGTCCCGTCATACTGAATGAGGTTATCATAGAATTGACTTATCGCCTCTTCAGAGCCCACATCTGAAACCCATGCAGGGTCAAGGCTCTGGATGTTGTAATAAGTATCTTCGACAACCGTATCCGGATTTACCACATTTTCGGCAACACCAATCGAAAAAATGCCTATCAAAACAATTGTAACTGCAACTAAAATCTTCCTCACATTCAATCCCTCCTTTAATTTTGATCCTGGATTGTTTTCCAGAAATGACATGCGACAAAATGTCCATATGATACCTCTTTAAGTTTTGGCTCTTCTTGAGCACATATCGGTTGTGCCAGCCAGCATCTTGTACGAAATCTGCATCCGGATGGCGGATTAGCAGGACTTGGAACATCTCCTTGCAGTATTATCCTGTCCTTTCGCTTTACCGTCGGATCCGGTATCGGGTTGGCGGAAAGCAACGCTTTCGTGTAAGGATGCAAAGAATTGGTGAATAATTCGTGTTTGTCTGCCATTTCAACTATTTTGCCAAGATACATCACTATGATTCTGTCACTTACATGTCTTACAACGCTTAAATTATGGGCTATGAACAAATAAGTAAGATGAAATTCTTTCTGTAAATCATCCAAAAGGTTTAACACCTGAGCCTGAACGGATGCATCCAATGCGGAGACTGCCTCATCTGCCACGATGAGTTCAGGATTCAAAACGAGTGCCCTCGCAATCCCTATCCTTTGTCTTTGACCGCCACTGAATTCATGAGGAAATCTGTTCATGTACGTTGGAGAAACGCCAACCCTTTGCATGTAATCTTTAACCATTTCGTATTTTTCTTTTTGATTTCCAACATGTGCGTATTTTAACCCTTCTGCTATTATGTTTTTAATTCTCATCCTTGGATCCAAAGATCCGTAAGGATCCTGGAAGATCATCTGCAACTTCGATCTGTATCTTTTCATTTGTCCTCTTGAAAGTTTGAAAAGATCAACGCCGTTGTAAAAGACCTCGCCTCCCGTGGGTTCCACAAGTCTTAATATCGTCTGGCCCACCGTTGTTTTTCCACATCCGGACTCTCCCACAAGTCCCAAGGTTTCACCTTTTTTTATGTAGAATGAAACATCATCGACGGCCTTCACCCATCCGACAGTCTTTCTGAAAACCCCTGCCTTTATCGGAAAGTATTTCTTGAGATTTTTAACTTCCAAGAGGATATCCGTCTTTTGATCTTCTACATCTTCCGTCAAAACGTTTTCTTCAATTTCTTCCTGCATAAACATCACCACTTTTCCAAGTTAGCCCAATCTAACTCTTGGATCTATCAAAGCGTAAGAAACATCAACGGCTAAATTGCCTATGACTGTCACAAGACCGTAAATCAAAGTTATGCCCAGCACGGTTGCATAATCTAATTGCTCTGACGCCTGAGCCATAAGGCTTCCTATGCCGGGATAGTTAAAAATCGTCTCGGTGATGACGACACCGCCAAGTATTCCTATGAACATCAAACCTGCAACTGTTGTTGCCGGAATTAACGCATTTTTCCTTGCATGTTTGTTTATCACGACACGTTCGCTCAACCCTTTTGCCCTGGCAGTTCTCACATAATCCTGTCCCAAAGATTCAAGCATCGAAGATCGGGTTATTCTTAAAAGACCTGCCCATGAAAGGAATGAAAGCGTCATTATAGGAGCAACAAGATGTTTTAGCGCATCCAAAAACATCCAAAGTCTGCCATTTAAAAGCGAATCGATGGTAACTAAACCTGTATAGTGATGAAAAGCGGCCGAATCGTATATCATGGAAAAACCTATACCCAATCTACCCGGCGGTAACCATCCAAGCACACCGTAAAATATGAAAAGTATTACAAGACCTAAAACAAAGGACGGAATTGAATATCCCATAAGCGCAATAACCCTCAAAACCTGATCTATGAATCTGTTATGATGCACCGCCGAAGTAACGCCGAGCCATATTCCAATGAATATTATAGGGATGATAGAATAAATGGCAAGTTCAAGAGTTGCGGGAAATCTTTGCATAATGGCTTCGGAGACGGGTTCATTAAGGGTCACAGACCATCCAAATTTGCCATGAACAATCTCGTCAATCCATTTAACGTATTTAACGTAAAATGGTTGATCAAGACCATATTGTTTTATGAGAGTCTGCGCAGCACCTCCTTGAAGTTGTCTTGGGTTGCTTACGTAAGTTGCCAGAAGTTCATATGGAGACAAAAAAGACATGAAAAAGAAGATCAACAAAGTGAGGCCGAGAATGGTAACAGGTAAAAGCAACATTCTTCTTGCCGCAAAACTCAGCAATACTACCATCTCCTTAATTTTTTATTTCTTCCGCCTCACCTTGAGAATATGCTATATATGCTAAACTTACTTTAAATTTTGAATTTCTGTTCAGTATATAAAAAAGCCATGTTTTATAATTCGACATGGCCTAATAGAGCAAATCATCAAAAACTCTATTAGGTCTTCGTGTTTATCACCACAAATTTTTCAAAAATATTATCTGTTATCATAACAAAACCACCTTATTACTTTTTATTGATGTTTATCTTAACATTTAACAAAGCAGAAGTCAATTAACAACAAATTAAATCTTGCTTATGTTAGAATTTCTTTTATACTACGAATTTGTGAGATAACATTTGATAATCAAATAAAAAAAGAGAAAATTCAATTTAAAAGGGATAATTCATCTAAAATTAGAGAAATTCAGTGTAATAAAGTGCTTTTATAGGAGGATAAGGAAATTATCCGATCTGTACTAAAAATTATTCGAATCATAAATTTGGATGGGTATAACGAGTGGATTGAATTTGAATTTTTAAGGAGATGCACGTGATATAATTGATAGGGTGAAGATAATTTGGGAATTTTTCGTTATTTGTTGACTGGGATATTTTTTCTGGGATATATGGCTTACGCTCCATTTTTTGTAAGAGGTGTACTTAAAAGAAGAGGAGAAGAAAGAGAAAATTACATAAAATTACACGTAGGCCGATGGGGAAGAAGGTCTTTTTCTTTGCCGGGGAGTAAGGTACACATTTCAGGTTTGGAGAATAAGCCGCAAAAAGGTCCTTACATAATTGTCGCCAACCACAGAAGTATGCTCGATATAACGTTAATTCAAGGATACGTTAATGCTCATGCTGGATTTATAGCAAAAAAAGAACTTGGGAAATTCTTCACCGTTGGAAAATTTTTAAAGATACTCGGTGGAGAACTCATAGATAGAGAAAATCCAAGGGATGCAGTAGCAGCGATAGACAACATGATAAGGAAGATGAAAGAGGAAGGACAGGTTATCGCTATATTCCCAGAAGGCACAAGAAGCACTGATGGTCAAGTACATGATTTTAAAATAGGTTCGATGAAAATCGTGACAAAAGCAAAGGTACCTATCTTACCCATTGCTATCTCGGGAACAGAAAAATCTATGCCAAAAGGATCTGTGTATATAAAAAAAGCGGACGTTTATCTTTCGATAATGCCAGTTGTAAAACCGGAAACATTCGACAGATGGGATTCGAAAATGCTGTCCGAGTTTTTAAAGAATATGTTGGCCGATGAATTGAAGAAAATAGAAGGAGGTGAGTTAATTGAAAGAGGTAAAGGTTAAGGGACTTGCTTTTGATAAGCGCAACAACACGCCGGTTGTGATACTTGAGATTCCAAATTCCCCTTTGATACTTCCAATATGGATAGGATCATGTGAGGCTTTTGCACTTTCTTTGGCAATCCAAAAAGCAGAATTTCCAAGACCTCTAACACATGATTTGATTCTCAACGTGATAGGCGCTTTCAACGGAGTTGCGGAAAAAATTTTCATAGATTCTCTTGAAGATAATACCTATAGGGCTAAATTGATTTTGAAAGTTGATGATAAAACCATGGAAATAGATTGCAGACCTTCAGACGGTATAATCATGGCCACAAAAAAAGCATTGCCCATTTACACCACAGAAGAAATAATAAAGGAGAGCGGCATAAGAATAGAAGATCAAGCAGAACAAACCGAAGAAAGAGAATTCAAAGATTTCGTAGAGCATCTTGATATAGATCAAATAAGAAAGTATTTTGAAAATGAAGAGAAAGGTGAAGGTGGAAGTCACGAAGGAAATTGATGATGTTATTGAAAACGCGATAAAGCAACTTGGTTTATCTCCAAAACTTGAAACTGCTGCACTTTACACGTTAAAATTGCCAGGCAAAAGAATAAGGCCAAAACTTGTAATGGCAAGCGCAAAAGACTTCAACGTTGATGAAAATATTGCCTTAAAAGTTGCATGCGCAACCGAAATGATGCATGCGGGCTCTCTTATACATGATGATCTTCCAGCCATTGATAACGATGATTATAGGCGCGGCCAGCCCTCAAACCATGTTACTTTTGGCGAAGATATAGCCATAATGGCAGGAGATTTGCTTTTTTCAGTGGCTGGCTATATCTGTACCGAATCAAAGAACAATAACGTGATAAAGGCTTTTACCCAAACACTTATAGAACTCGTGGACGGAGAAACAAGAGACATCATCATGTCGAAAAAGGGATATCAACCTTCGGAAGCAGAGATCTTACAGATGTATAGGGGCAAAACTGGGGCGCTTTTTGCCTTTTCTTTTTCATTTGGTCCAATGATGGCTGGATTTGATCCCTTGCCTTACAGAGAAGCAGGATACGAATTTGGAACGTATTTTCAAATTCACGATGATATTCTTGATGTTACAGCCACTTTCGAGCAAATGGGTAAAACACCAAAAAAGGATCTCCAAGAAAATAAGGCAACGATAGTTAAAATAATGGGTATCACGCAGGCTCAAAAACTTGCGGAAGATATTCGAAATAGGATACTTTCGAGGATAAACAAGGGATTTCTTTACGATGAAGTTAAGAACATACTTTTTAACCTTTCTGAGTAAGAACTCTCACGCATGTGCGATTATGATTTTGAACAGAGCCGTAGTCAACACGCGGATAATTCGTTGATACTTAACACAGAAGTGCTCTTGAACGAGAAGGTCCCAATTCTGTGGTGAGGATATGTTACGGTTGATTCAACAAATATCGTTCAAAAAATTCGTAAAACCTGAAAGGTAGTTTTCCTGCTTTTCAAACATGATCTTTTCGGATGCTTTATCTCTTTCATGATCGTATCCACACACATGGAGTATTCCATGAATACAAACGCGTAAAAGTTCTTGATTAAAAGTAACGTTGAATATTTTTGCGTTTTCCATAACGTAATCAGGACAAACGTAAACTTCTCCTTTTAATGCCTGTTGATCGTAGTTAAAGGACAAAACATCGGTAGGTCCTGATTTTTTTCTGTAAGAATTCAGCCTTACAATTTCATCCGTATCGACGAATATGAGATCGATAATTCCATTTTCTTTTTCTGCGTTTAAAACTTTTTCAAGCAATGTGCTTATAAGTTGCAAGTTCAAATTGACTTTTTGATCGTTGAAAATTCTAATTGGCAATTTTTATCACTTTCTCAGTTTCTTCTCTTTTTGGATACGACAAACGCGTTTTCATCCTTAAAGAAAGTATCTTTGAAAATTCTTGGGCTATTTCATCAAGATCTTTGAGAGACAAACCGGAATCGTCCAATTGACGCTCATTGTAAACCCTATTAACAATTTCTTCGACTATATTTTGGATTTTGGATGGGTTTATCTCTTTCATCGACTTGAAGGCAGCCTCGCATGAATCCGCAAGCATTACGATGCCTGCCTCTTTTGTACGCGGTCTTGGACCTGGATACCTAAAATCGTCAGGACTTACGTTAAGATTTTCGGCAAGCGCTTTTTGATAAAAAAACGAAACCATTCTTGTGCCATGATGTTCCCTTATCATGTCCTCTACAAGCAAAGGAAGTCTTTTTTCTTTTGCCATTTTAACTCCATACTTAACATGAGAAATTATCACAAGGTAATTCATGATAGGAGTCATTGAGTCATGAGGATTGAATCCTTTTTGATTTTCAGTGAAAAACTCAGGCCTTCTCATCTTTCCTATGTCATGAAAATAAGATCCTATTCTTGCGAGGATGTAATTCGCGTTTATTCTGCTTGCCGCCATTTCACACATGTTTGCAAGTTCAACACTGTGAAAATACGTTCCCGGAGCCTCTATTGACAATTCCTTTAAAAGTGGGTGGCTTAAACCTCCAAGTTCAAGCAAGCCTATGTTCGAATATATTCGCGATATGTATTCCACGTATGGCATAATTCCAAGCACCAAAATCATCGAAACAAATGGATTTAAAGCGATGATCAAAATGCTGGTCTCATTTTGCGATATAAATTGAAGATCCATGTGCATCGCAAAAAACATTATAACCGCTATGATGGAGCCGTAAAACGCAACTTTTGTCATATCCGTACGCTTGTTAAAATTTTTCACGATATAGATAGCCGTGATTGAACTTACAATGTACATTGCGAAAAGATCAAAACTGTTATTTGACATGACCGCTGCAACGGTTGAAAGCGTTATGGCCGAAGCTATGCCACTTTCTGTACCCATTAAGGCTGCAACAAGAATTACACCAAAGAAAACCGGTATACCATAATGACCAACAAGAAGGTTACCCAATGGGAAAAATACAACTGCAAGCAATATCGTGGCGGCATATGTCCAGAAATACTGTTCATGTATCTTAAAGAATTTCACGTGATCTTTTATCCATTTGAAACTCAGAAAATTGGCACCGCCTATGAGAATATATTCATTTACCCATTCAATTCTTGGTTGAATTGACAGATTAGACAAAATTATAAGAACAAGAGGCGCCAAAAAATAGTAAAGGTATACGTAAAGTTTTTTACCTCTCATTTTCTTCAAAAATCTCATATGCTTTTATTATCCTTTTAACTATGGGATTCCTTACCACATCTTCTTCGTTTAAATAAACAAAAGAAACTCCCTTTATGTCTTTGAGAATTCTTTGTGCCTCCAAAAGGCTTGAAGTTGCCTTGTCTTCAAGATCTATTTGAGTCACATCTCCAGTTACGACTACTTTAGATCCAAATCCCATTCTTGTCAAGAACATCTTCAATTGACCATGAGTCGTATTTTGAGCTTCATCGAGGATCATGAAAGCGTTGTTGAGAGTTCTTCCTCTCATGTAAGCAAGAGGTGCGACTTCTATTATGCCCTTTTCACGGTAATAATTGAATCTTTCTGGGCTCATCATATCGAATAAGGCATCGTAAAGTGGTCTTAAGTACGGATCTACTTTTTCTATCATGTCTCCGGGTAAAAAACCGAGTTTTTCACCCGCTTCAACTGCAGGGCGCGTTAAAACTATTCTTTGAATCTCGCCACTTCTTAAACCCTCTACCGCCATTGCAACTGCAAGATAAGTTTTACCTGTCCCGGCAGGGCCTATCGCAAAAACTATGTCATTTTCTTTCATGGAATCAACATAAAACTGCTGCCCTTTTGTTTTTGGAAATACCCCAACGCCTTCTATTTTAGAAGTAGTTCTTTCTTTTGTGTTCAAAAGATCTCTTATGTCAACACTTCCTTCCTTTGAAACGATCTTGACCATCTTATCAAGCACTCCGCTGACACGTTTTACTTTTTCCTCTTCTCCTTTTATCCATAATTCTGAGTCCATAAGCGTAACTCCAACATCGAAATACTTCTTTATGGTTTTAAGATTTGAATCATATTCTCCAAGAAAAGACACGATATCGATCGAATCAGGAATCTTAAATCTCGAAATCGTTTCCAGCGATACTCACCTCCTACAAAATTATTTCTCGCTATGCTAATTATAGCACTTAGCACCAACAAATTCAGAACTTAGGTTCGGGAAAAATCTCCCAGTTGGATGTGTTGGGTAAATAGTGGTAAAATTAAAAATAGAAATGCTCGGAAGGAGTAAATCAGATGGGTGAAAAATTTGTTGTCATGCAAGGAGATGAAGCTTGCGCGCGGGGAGCTATTGTGGCGGGATGCAGATTTTTTGCAGGATATCCAATTACCCCTGCGACAGATATAGCAGAAACGATGTCCGCTAAATTGCCAAAAGTTGGCGGTACTTTTATACAAATGGAAGATGAGATATCAAGTGCTGCTGCAATTATCGGTGCTTCTTTGGCAGGAGTTAAATCGATGACTGCCACAAGCGGACCGGGTTTTAGCCTTATGCAAGAAGCGATAGGTTACGCTTCGATGACTGAAACTCCTGTTGTTTTTGTTGATGTTCAAAGAACTGGTCCCAGTACAGGTTTCCCTACAAAAACGGCACAGGGAGACATTATGCAAGCAAGATGGGGCACACATGGGGATCACGCGGTAATAGTTTTGTATCCATCCACAGTTGAGGAAGTCTACAAATACATAGTCACGGCTTTTAATTTCTCTGAAATTTACAGAGTTCCCGTCATATTTTTGATGGACGAGACGGTTGGCCATATGAGAGAAAGTTTTTATCTTCCCGATCCCGATGAGTTTACAATCGTAGACAGGATAACCACAAAAGATGTGGATCAAAACACCATATATCAACCATTTCTCGAAGAATCAGAGCTTAACGACGAAATACAACCTCTTGTATCGATGGGCAGTACAAGATTTCATGTTTCAGGTCTATTTCACGATGAAAGCGGTTTCCCGATCGGGAACGCTGATATGGCTTCAAAATTGATGAAACATTTCGTGAACAAGATAAATTTACATCTTGATGAAATACTCATATACGATTCATACATGATCGATGATGCTGAATATCTCATAATAGCCTATGGCACAACGGCAAGAAGTGCTTACCGTGCCATCAAACTGGCAAGATCTAACGGAATAAAGGTAGGCCTTTTCAAACCTATAACGATATGGCCATTCCCGGTAAATCCTCTCAAAAAGTTGCTTTCACGCATCTCCGGTATAGTAGTTGCCGAGATGAACATGGGACAATTCGCACACGAAGTAAGCCGTATAAACAAAAAAAATGTACCGATGGAAACCGTGTTGAGAGAAGATGGAGAATTGATCCAACCTTACGATATAGTTGAGGCATTGACAAGACTAACAAATGAACAAGAAGAATGATAGTTTAAGTATAATACTTGGACTTACAATTATTTTTTTCTGGGGAATTTCATTTGTTGCAATAAAAGTTGTTGTAAGTGTTATACCACCTATAACCATGGCAACTTTAAGGTTTATCATTTCATGGATTATATTGTGGATTTTTTCAAGGTTAACGGTGAAAGATCGAAAACTTCCTAAAAAAGCGAAATTCTTATCGGCTATGGGAGGGCTCTGGGGCATAACCATATATTTCATGTTTGAAAATTTTGGCGTTAGTTTCACAACACCGTCTCAGGCTTCGATTTTGATAGCAACTGTACCGATATTCACCATAATAATTGCAGACATATCGAGAAGAAAGGCAAGTTCATTTATGCTTTACCTTATGTCTTTTCTTTCTCTGGTGGGTGTCACGATAATAATTGCTTCGAATGGATTTGAACTGAAAGGCGATGCTTTGGGCGATCTTCTCGTATTGGGTGCTGCTATCTCTTGGGGAATGTACACTTTATACATCAACAAACTGGTAAACTACGATAATCTACTCACAACCGTTGAAATGACAAAATGGGGCTTGATCTTTTTGATTCTATTTTCGATCATTGAAATATCGATAGAAAGGCCTAATTTAGCAACATTCTTGAGACCAGATGTTATTTTATGGCTTCTCTTTCTTGGCATTTTATGTTCCGGATTCGGATATTTAATGTGGAATTACGCCGTCAGATCGCTTGGTTCGCGTACATCAAGTAATTTCATATATTTGATTCCTGTTGTTTCTGTTTTAGCAGACACAATGATCTTGAAGAACATACCGTCGGTATGGATATATATCGGCGGTGCTATAACGATGGTGGGAATTATATTTGGTGAAAGACTTGGAAGAAAAGAAGAAATCATTTTATGATCTTGTTTTTAGAATCAACAATGACGATCTTCGCATCGTGTTTTTCGTTGGCGTCGAAAATAGCGTAAGCCATTATTATGACTTTATCTCCAATTTCTCCAAGACGCGCTGCAGCGCCGTTAAGAGAAATGATTCCTGAATTTTCTTCTCCGTTTATCACGTAAGTCTCAAACCTTGTGCCGTTGTTAAGATTGACTACCTGAACCATTTCTCCTTCTTCAATACCCACTGCTTTTGTTAGAACAGGATCTATGGTTATCGATCCTTCATATTCAAGGTTCTTGTCCGTTATAGTTGCTCTGTGGATCTTTGCGTTTAAAAATATCTTTTGCATCGCTTTCCTCCATTTTCTATTCGTTATACACATTAAATCTCTTTTAAAAGTGGAATGTACAATTGGCATATGGAATATAACGTAAAAACCGTGAACAGTAACGCGTGATGAGTGAACGGTAAAAACACAAGATGAATGCCGAAGCCAATAATATTTCATCTTTAAAGTCGATCAAATATATTATATACTAACTCACTCATGATGTGCATCAAGATCACAGTAAAATTTATCTTGCGGTAATTGAAATAAAAAAATGGGTAATGAGGATGAAAGGCAAGAATTAGATTTCACAACAATTGAAGGTGCATTTGGGAGAAAGAGTGTCTGAATACAATGAATGCTCAAAAAATGAAGTTTACACAAAAAACTTGACACACCCTCTTACCAAATAAAATTATGTGAGATATCTTTTTGAACACCTTCTAAAATAACAATTTAAAATAGAATTGCTTGTTTTTACTTCAATTTACGCTTATTATCAAGATTACTTCTTGAAATACAAAGCATAAAGATGCTTTAACTTCGGCAGTTATTTCATAAGTTAAAATTCATAGTAAAATCCGAGATTTGATCCAAGAGAAAATGTGAATAAGTTGGTGTTAAGAGAAAGTGTTTGCCTGAAAAGTAAAGGTATATCCTGCAATCTCCAATGTTCAACAAGTGATCCTCCTATTCCAAATCCAAATAATATTCCATTATTATAACTGTTATAACTTGACAGAGAAAAATCAGATGTCCATCCATAGTCAACACTTATGTTGTTATCTTTGTACAAATTACCAAGTACATTCGTAAAGTTCAATTCAATTGTTATCCCGTAAGAACTCAAGAGAGAGCCTCCAATTATAGCCTTTGGGGTGTCAATACCTCCACCTATTCCCAAAACGCCTTCACTTGTTTCTAATCCAACGAAAAAGTGTTGTGCAAAACCTACGGAAATCAAAATCATAGAGATCAAAAACACTAAAAACAACATTTTCCTCATAAAATACCTCCTCGTATAATATATTCATTATTCAGATTCTTTATATACAATTACTCCTCACCTGCTGCTAATACTAAGGTTTGCATCAATTACACTTATGGTGTTGCTTGCTCCGTTGGCGACGTATATCACATTTGTCGTTGGATTAACTGAAAGGGCAGTTGGCCCAAGTCCAACATTTACCGTAGATACTACTTGATTTGTGTTTCCGTTTATCACACTCACACTGCACCCAATACCGTTAGATACATATATCATGTTCGTATTTGGATCCACAGCGATAGCATCTGGCCATTTCCCAACAGGTACTGTCGATGTTACCTGATTGGTGTACCCATTTATAATACTAATGGTATCATCTTTTGCATTGGCAACATATATCATGTTCGTCATAGAGTTCACAGAAACACCCAATGGATAATTTCCAACATTTACTGTAGACACTACCTGGTCCGTGTTCCCATTTATCACACTTACCGTGTTATCCACACTGTTGGTAACGTATATCATGTTAGTTGTAGGGTTCACTGCGACAAACCATGGTCTTTCCCCAATGGGTATTGTCGAAATTACCTGATTTGTACTCCCATTTACCACGCTTAAGGTGTTGTTACCGCCATTGGCTGTGTATATCATATTCGTTGTAGGATTCACGGCTACACCTAAAGGGCCACTTTCAATTGATATCGTCGTTGCAATCTGATTTGTGCCGCCATCTATCACATTTAAGGTGTTATTATTGCTGTTTACAACATATACCGTGTTTGTCACTGAATTCACTGCAATTGCAGATGGGAATCCGTTTATGTTTATCGTCGATATAATCTGATTTGTGCTTCCATTTACCACACTCACACTATTTCCTTCCAAATTGGAGACGTATACCATACCTGTCGTAGGATCTACTGTTATCCCAGACGGATAACTCCCAACATTTACAGTCGCTATAACTTTTAGGTAATTTTGGCTTGGAGGTGTAACACATCCTGACAAAACAAATATTAAGAACATGGATCCAATCAACAAAAATATGAATTTAAAGCGCTCTGTCCTCATTTTTTATCACCATACAAGTTTAACCTTGCCCCGTTGTGAATGACCATATAGGACCCGGAATAATTGTATTTGTGGTTTCATCATGTGCAACTACTTGCCAGTAGTAAGTAGTGTTAGCATTGAGCGGAATTAAAAGATAAAATGAAGTACTTGTGATGTCATTTGTAGGGGTCATACTCGTTGGAGATGTACCAATATAAACGGTATATATTACCTTATCTCCAAGCGGATAGGTGCATGTGAATGAAAAAATAGGATTCACCGAAACACCTGTTTGACCATTGTATGGAGAAGGATTAGCAGGCGTTCCCAAGTATTGTGGAGACATACAACCTGACAAAATCAAAATGATGGTTAAAATTGATATCGCTAAAAATAAAGGCATAAATTTTTTCATACCATCCCACCTTTCAATTACCTATGTCGTTTCTTCTCTCAAATTTTTAACTTATGTAAAACATACCGCTCTATATTTTGCCTTGAGGATAGATTTTTTGGTAATTTATTTTGATCTTCAATGATATATCTTTCTGTTGTTATTTCTATCTAAGTTAGCAATTAAAACAATTTGATTGATTCCAACACAATTTGGTAAAATTATAACACCTCATTAACATAATGTCAATATAAGGTAGTGGATCAATTTTTCCTTGACTTTTTACAAGAGCCTGGGATATCCTTTTACACACATTTCAAAACAACGATGAAAGATAAGGTAGCAAGGGCTGTATTTCTTTCAGAGTTGGCTGCATTAAGAAAAGTGTCAAGAAGAAAAATCAATTAACATTCAAATGTTAAAATGGGACACTTTCAGGTCGGCGATAATAAACATACGTGGGAAAAGTTACAGATTGAGAGAAAAGCAAAAAAGCGGTATGATA
>Ga0315298_1000701_pt1 | contig 64971 bp, 69 predicted proteins | sample WHS_1_MG_FD_203077 | JGI IMG/M metagenome (GOLD analysis project Ga0315298, IMG submission 203077) | Extremophilic microbial mat communities from Washburn Hot Springs, YNP, Wyoming, USA - WHS_1_MG | ecosystem: Environmental > Aquatic > Thermal springs > Hot (42-90C) | place: USA: Wyoming...
AGTTCCTGTTCTACAACTCGATCATAAAGTACGACAAGACTGCCCAGCCCCCATGGGTGGCAGGGATATGAAAGGGGTGACGGAGAGGAAAATCAAGCTTATGTCGGAAAATTATGCAACACAGCAGCCCATCCTTATTTTGATGTAATAGGGCAGGTTCTCCGGTGGGGCCCAGTTTAAGGCATGGTGTCCTATAATGGTTACGGAGATGCTTCGTACCGGCAAGTTGAGCCTATTCGCGACGATTTTTCTCACGCCCAGAGCTGTTATGTCTACATTTCCCGCCCCTATTGTGGGTGAGAGCCCCTGCTTGTAAAGCGCGGGATGAACATTATCCGGAAAAGTTATGTTTACTGTTCTGGCTTTAGTGCCTGATCTTTTTACGGCTTTCATCAACTTGTATACAAGCACTAAATCCTTCGCCACAGTATGTGCGGGATAATACCCGTCTAAACCTATTTCTTTTATCCTTCTTTTTATAAGCGGGATGTAAAACCAGCATGGCAGCATAGTGGTGCAGTGAATTATTACATTTGGGTCTATTTGACCGATCAAATCGGCTGCATTTTCTTCATCGTTAAGGTCGAGAGCAACATGTTCAACCTTTGGCCCCAAGCCGAAATATATTGCACTCACTTCCGCATTTATTGCGGCTAGATGGGCTTTTAACTTGTCTTTGTCCGCGACTATTAACTTTTCTACAGAAGGGCTTAAAGCCAGGAAGTTGGCGACAGATCTTCCGACGGTTCCAGCCCCAATTAAAAGCACGGTCTTTTCGGTCATTTTCCAACCTCGGTATTTAAACAATTATAATTGCTGTTTTAGTTTTAAAAAATTTCCGGGAATAAAACCGGCGATCCGCAAAAGAAAAATTTATGAAAACGATGCGAGTAGTAACTTTGGTGCGCACTTGAGAGTTGAGAGAATAGCTGTTTTAGGGGCAGGAAATGCCGGTCACGCCGCAGCCGCAGACCTGACATTGGCCGGATATGATGTAAATTTGTTTGAAGTCCCGGAGCTCAGGAAGAACATTGAACCCATCTTAGAGAGGGGAGGCATAGAAATTCAGGGCGAGGCCAGGGAGGGGTTTGCGAGGGTGAAATTGGCGACGACTAACATTAAGGATGCGGTGCGAAATGTGGACTTAATAATGATCACAGTGCCCTCGTCATACCATGCCGCGTTTGCTGAGATTTGCGCCCCATGTCTGGAAGACGGTCAAATCGTCGTGCTCAATCCAGGTCATACGGGGGGCGCGCTCGAGTTCGCGAAGAAAATCAGGGACTTGGGAATCAGAAGGGATGTAAAAATAGCGGAGACAATGACCTTAACCTATGTGTGCAGGATAGTTGGGCCAGCGAAGGTAAAAGTTTTCCACGTTCACAAGAAGCTTTTATTCGCCGCGTTCCCCGCCAAGGACACCGGGGAAGCGCATGAGGCGTTCAGGGAACTTTATCCAAACACTATTGCAGCGAAAAACGTTATGGAAACAGGTTTGACCAACACCGGCGCGATTTTGCATCCCGCGGGCATGGTGATGAACGCCGGGTGGATAGAGCGCACGAAGGGGGACTTCCTTTTCTACGTGGACGGGATAACCCCATCCGTTGCCAGGGTGGCCGAGGCAGTCGATTCGGAGCGCATGAAAATAATGGGGGCATTCGGGCTCAGGGCAGTGAGCTTTCCAGAGCTTTATTTCGAAGGGGGGTACACTCCGGTAAGAGCATCGACGACCTTTGAGGCACTGCAATCGACGGTCGCGGACAGGCAGCTCAGGGCCCCGAGCTTTCTCACCCATCGTTACGTTGATGAATATGTGAAATGCGGGCTCATCCCCATGGCTGAGATAGGGGACCTGGTCGGAGTTAACACGCCCACAATTAAAGCTCTGATCCATCTTGCTTGCACGATGAACAATGTGAATTACTGGGCCGAGGGAAGGACGTTGGAAAGAATGGGCGTGCCAAGGGTTGGTATCTCAAGCTTAAACGATTGGCTGGAGACAGGACATTATTAGATAGCAGCAATGAAAAATATGGGGAGATTGAAATGAAGCGCGCGGATTTGGTCGTTGAAAATGCGAGGGTGGTAACGCCCATAGGAATTTTTGAAGGCGGGATTGCGGTTGAGGGAGGGAGAATTTGTGCGGTGGCGAAAGACCCCCTGCTGCCCCCCGCAGATTCGGTTATCGACGCCGGGAAAAAAATTCTGATGCCCGGCGCTGTTGATGCCCATACCCATGTCTATTTGCCAGGGTTCATAAAAGAAACTTTTAAGACGGGGACGATGGCCGCCGCTGTTGGCGGGACCACTACTATCATAGAGATGCCATCGACCGATACAACCACAGTAAAAAATTTTGAGGAAAGGAGGAAGATCGCTGAGGGAGAGGCCATCGTAGATTTCGCCCTTCATTCCGGGGAGATACAGGAGGAAAGGGACACGCTCGAAATATCTGGGCTCGTCAGGGCGGGCACGACTGGGTTCAAAATAACTATGGGGGGAGGTTCAACAGCTGCCAGGCATGACGGCATTATCTTGGAGTCATTTATGGAAATAGGCAAAACCGGATCAATTGCCATAGTCCACGCTGAGAATCATCAGCTCTATGAGCACTTCAGGAGGAAGATCGCCCAAGAGGGCAGAAATGACCCGTCAGCTTATTCGGATTCTAGACCGAATATAGTCGAGGCCGAGGCGATCTCGAGGGCGATCTTGTTTGCGAGGTTTGCAGGGAACAGACTTCATATAGCGCACATGACCACGAAGGAGGGAGTAGAGCTGGTCAGAGACGCGAAGGATAGGGGGCAACCCGTGACATCGGAGGTCACCCCCCAAGCTTTGCTGCTCAACAAAAATGACTACCTGAGGTATAAGCACTACATCGTTTATAATCCCCCAGCCAGGGATGAGGAGGACAACCTTTCGCTCTGGAACGCAATAAATGAAAAGATTGTAGATTGCATAGTAACGGACCACTGCGCCTACACCAAGGAGGAAAAGGATGTGGGCATAAAAAATATACTTGAGACCCCTCCGGGAATTCCGGGATTGGAGACCAAGCTCACCTTGATGTTGAGCGAGGGAGTCAACAAGGGCAGGATAAGTTTGATGAAGCTTGTGGAGCTGTGCTGTGAAAGCCCAGCAAAAATTTTTGGGATCTTCCCACGAAAGGGCGCAATTCAAGTTGGCTCAGATGCCGATTTTTTGCTCGTAGACATTGAGAAGGAGGATAAAATTAGCGCGGATAAGCTCAGGTCTGTCGGGGAATTTACACCTTTCGAAGGGTGGAGGACGAAGGGCTGGCCCGTGCTTACAGTTGTGAGGGGCGAAGTGGTGGCTGAGGATGGTGAGGTTGTAGGCAAACCCGGATATGGGAAATTCATTCCCTCCTCACTTGCTTCAAGGGAAATCAATGACGAATGAACCCGGCGAGCTTTCATAAGCGAGGAGGGCCTAGCCGCGGTCAATCGTTTACGGAGACAACGGCAACCAAATCCATAACGTTGGTGCCGGTTTGCCCGGTTATCAACAGATCTTTCAAATTTTTGAAGAAGTGGTAGGAGTCGTTGCGCTCTAGGTAGCTCATGGGATCTAATCCCAGCTCGCGGGCCCTCCGCACTGTAAAGCCATCTGCTATGGCCCCCGCCGCGTCTGTCGGGCCGTCTATCCCGTCGGTGCTAAAGGAAATTATCCCGACCTTTTTGAGCCCAGCCAGCTCGATTGATGCGCTAAGCGCGAGCTCCTGATTCCTCCCGCCCAGGCCGTCCCCCCTAACGGTTACCGTTGTTTCTCCACCTGAAAGGATGAGAAAATTTTCTTTTTTTTCATCGATCATTTTTCTTGCGAGCCAGGCAATGACCTTTCCGACATCTCTGGCCTCTCCCTGCATTTCTTTTGAGAAGATCGAGACATTCAGACCGTGTTTTTTCCCCACCTCCGCCGCCGCATTTATGGCGTCAGCATTGCTAGCCACAACTCTCCAGTAGGCATGGTTGAAATATTTCTCGCCAGGTTTTGGGGTCTCGGGTATTTCGCCCCGCTCCCCCCTTATTAGGTGATCGATTATGGATTTCGCAACCTTGTCGATTAGACCATATTTTTTCAGGACTTCCAATGCGTCCTTATAAGTGGTCGGGTCAGGGGCAGTTGGTCCGCTCGCAATGGTATCTATGGAGTCGCCAACCACATCTGAAATTAAGAGGGTGAGTGTTCTTGCAGGGTAAGCGGCTCTAGCCAGCTGTCCCCCCTTTATCTTTGATAGGTGTTTCCTGACCGCGTTTATCTCTTTGATGTTTGCCCCGCTTTTTAACAGCAGATTCGTGGTCTCCTTGATCTCGTTCAGGTTTATGCCTGGGGCGGGTGAAGTAAGGAGGGTCGACCCTCCCCCGCTCAAAAGGCATATCACCAGGTCCTCTTGCGACAAGTTGCTAACGGTTGAAATTATTTCATTTGATGCAGCCAGACTTCCTTCGTTGGGCAATGGATGTCCCGCTTCAATAAGCCTGATCTTTTTCGGGTGATACAGTGGCGATGTCCCCTCCGGTACCGCAACAATCCCACGGCTAATTCTCTCCCCCATAATTTCCTCGATCGCCTCAGCCATCGCACCGCCGGCTTTCCCTCCGCCCACCACCACGATTTCTTTATCCCCCGAAACGTCAAGTTCTAGGCCCCCTACCTTCAGCCGCCCACCCTCAAGTTTTACGTGGTTCTTGATTGAGGCCTTTGGGTCCGCTGATGCGATTGCTTCATCTAAAATTTCTGCTAGGATCAAACGCGCTTTTTTGATTTCCTCAGTTGAGGCATTTTCCAGGATGCTTTCAAGATTTCTTAATCTCATGGCACCGCTCTAGAATTTTTAAAGGATTTCCACCCTGCTTCCAATTGCCCAACCAGGTAGCCCGGATCTGAACCTAGCGACATAATTCCTGCTGCCGTGAACTTTTACAATTTTGCCGATGACTCTCCTGTCTGAACGAGGATCCTCCCAGACGACCTTCCGCCCAATCAAGGACCCTTTATAATTAACAGTCGGCCGCAGGATAGCGTATTTCTCATGGCGCGTGTTTAATCCCCCTCTAAAATTTATTATCACAGCCTTCATGTCGTCGCCCCCAAGATCATTTCTGCGAGCTTGTCGGGAAGCCTATCGCGATTGCTCGGGTTGACCTCGAAAATCATCACATCCGCTCTGGATTTAACCTTTCCTATGAAACCTGTTGAGGTCCGCTGGTGGATTACGGCAAGCAGCGGTTTGTCAGAATCAAGGGCCTTTATCACGAATTCCCTAAAGCCTGAGCTGTGAACCTCCATGGGCGCGATCTCGTCTATGACTATGAAGTCAGACCCCTTGAGCGCCCTTTCAATCGCTTTCCCGCTCATCTCGTCCACGTTTCTGACATTTACCCTATACTTGCTCACCTGTGGCCCATCTGGCTGGTTAACGTGGGCAAGAATTTCCGTCTCTCCGGTCGCGATGTCAACTATTTTAAAACCCAAACGTTCGCCCTTTTCCCTTATCTCAGGGCAATAGAGCCCTCCCGCCTTGAGATTGCGATCGCTGAGAATTTTGATCACGCGCTCCACAACTGAGGTCTTGCCACTTCCGGGGGGTCCCGTCACGAGGAAATTCTTGATTTTTTGCATTGTAGTCACTTAGTCAATCGTGCTAAACTAGATTTCGCTTGCAGCTTGCAGCCCGAAACTAGTTTTTATTCCTCAGCCATACTTTAAATGTGGTGGGCATATGGGAGTGGTTTTTAGGCCGAGGGACATCTTGAGGGGCAGGGAGCATATGGTAAGGAAAGCGTTAAGGGATCTAAGCCCGGGGCGCGCTGAACAGGTGGAGCAGATTTTAAGGCGGTGGAGGGGTGACGAATCCGAGCAGGAGATCGTTAAACTGCTGGGGGAGGAAAGGGCAAAGAAATTTCTGCATGACATCGGAATAATTTAGAGGTTTCGAAGGCGGTGATAAATTGCTCATGTCGCTCGCTACATGGAAGGAGGTTGAGGAATACTTAGGGAGGAGAAGGGACATCATAATCCCCGTTGGTTCAGTCGAGGAGCATGGATATCACCTCCCTCTGTTTACGGATTCCATAATCGCAGAGGAGATCTCAAAGGAGGCGGGGGAGAGGACGGGCATAATGGTGGCACCGGTCGTGGGATACGGAGTGTGCAGGCACACCTCCCCATATCCCGGGACGGTGAGCATAGAGTTAGAAACGCTCAGGGATTTGGTCCGCGATGTTTTGAATGACCTCCACAAAAAGGGGTTCGAGACATTCTATTTGTTGACGGGTCATGCAGGTGCAACGCATGCTGTTGCTCTGAAGGAGGCGGGAAAGCAGCTCGTGGAGAAGGGGGCCGAGGTTTACCTGATAGATCCATACGAGGTAAAGATTGACGACCTGCTTGAATCTAAATTGGAATTTCCAGGTTATCAGGTGGGGCATGCGGATGAAGTTGAAACCTCTCTGATGCTATTTCTGAGGCCGGATTTGGTTCGGATGGAAAAAGCCGTGGACGAAATTCCTGAAGAAGAGATCTTCGGGGTCGTGCCCAAGTCGAAACCAACAAGTTCCGGAGTCTTCGGCACGCCTACGCTGGCGTCCAGAGAAAAAGGGGAGAGGATCTTTCATCGGATGGTCAGGGAGATTGTGAGCTTTATCGCGTCCCGGGTTCAGAGACCAGATTTTTAGGCGATCGGGTGTATGGATAAAGAGGAATTGCGGGAGCTCGTGTGGAAGGAGATGGATGAACGGGGGGTTGCGACATTTCCTAGGCCGGCCAGAGGAAGGATCCCGAACTTCGTAGGAAGCGAAAAGGCCGCGGCAAGGCTTAGGGAATTGGAAGTTTATAAAAGGGCGGAGGTCATCATGGTTAACCCAGATTCCGCCCAGCGGGCCGTGAGGAAATTTGCCTTGATGGACGGAAAAAAGCTCTTGATGGCCACCCCAAGACTGGCGAAAGGTTTCATTCTTCTTGATCCGATCGAGGTTGGAGACCCGGAGAGAGCCTCGGGCATAAGGGGGGCATTTGAGCACGGGACACCGGCCGACCTGAGTGGTTTGAAAGTGGACCTGATCGTAGAGGGCTCTGTTGCGGTGGACGCGTGTGGGGGTAGGGTGGGCAAGGGCTCGGGCTGGGGGGACCTTGAATACGCCATTTTAAGGGAACTCGGGGCGGCGGGCGAGGACGTGATGGTGGCCACCACTGTCCACGATATTCAAATTTTGGACTTACAAATTCCGATGACATTCCACGATGTCCCAGTGGATATCATAGTCACCCCAACCAGGTTCATCTACACGCAAACCCCCCACCCTCGCCCGAAAGGCATCTTCTGGGAAAAGTTGGATGAGTCGAAGCTCAAATTGCCAGTGATTCAGAAAATAAAAAACCGAGGTTTTAATTTCAAGTAACGAAGGGTTAAAGCCTCTTAATGGCCAAAGTGGCTTTTGGGGTCCTTGAGCTATATGGGTGTCGAATGGATGTTAAATGTCGCGGGGATAGATGAGGCCGGGAGGGGGCCAATCTTAGGCCCGATGGTCGTTTGCGGCGTGTTACTTGATCGAAGCTCCTTACCTGAATTTAAGGCGGCCGGGGTTAGAGACTCAAAGATGCTCAACCCAAGGAGGCGAGAGAAGCTGGCCGAGTTCATCCTTCAAAACGCTATCAAGTGCGAGGTGATCGAGCTTAAGGCCCAGGAAATCGATAGATTGAGGATAGAGGAAAAAATAAACCTTAATGAAATCGAAGCGATGGTTTTTGCAAAAATAGTAAACAGACTTAGGCCGAGCGTAGTCTACATAGACTCCCCGGACGTTATGGTTGAAAGGTTCAGAAATAAAATTCAAGGGCGTTTGCGCGTCAAAAGCAGGCTTATCGTTGAGAATTATGCGGACGAAAAATACATACCGGTTTCAGCGGCTTCGATAGTCGCCAAGGTGAGGCGGGATAGGAGGATAAGGGAACTTCAAAGTCGGTATGGCGATATCGGTTCGGGATACTGCTCCGATCTCAGGACTATTAAATTCTTGGAGAGGTGTCTGGCGCGGGATGGGGCCTTGCCAAGTTTTGCCAGAAGGTCATGGTCATGCAGAAGATTAGAAAATATTTTGGGCAAGAGTTGACGGATCGGTTTTGCAGTGGTAAATTCTTTGTTATAAATACAACAAAGGCCGAAAAGGAAGCATTTGTTATAAATACAACAAAGGTTCAAAAGGGGGCGTTTGTTATAAATATAACAATAAAAAAGCAAATGCCGAGGAAAAATTAAAGAAGATAGCGAGCTACCAGTCATCTGTAGAAGGTGAAATAAGTTTGATGAGATTGATATTGCCTTACGCGATTGAGGATGTCGACAGAAAGAAACCTTTTACAAGAGAAATGGAGGTTGCGGCAATTCACTGTCTTGCCGAGGCCGAAAGAAAAAAGGGGGTGTTGGTCTCCCAGCCGGAAAAAATTTCATTCGTATCCAAAATCTATTACCCTTTCTGGGCGATTCCGTGGGGGGGAGAAAGCCTGCTTGTTGACGGGCTCGAAATTTGTTCATACAGAATTTCTCTTTATAATTTGCCAGACATCGAGTCATTCCTGGAGGACATCAGAAGAAACTCAACCTCATACAAGGATTTTTTTGTTGCCCTGAAAAAGCACTCCAAGACATTTAAGGCACTTACGCCGGCCCCACCCATTGATACAGAGGCGATTCTAGACGAAGAGATACTGCTCGCCTTTTCCGACCGCATCCGGCGGGCATCCCCTTTAAAAGAAGGGGAAATTGGACCACCATTTTTGTCTCCGTCCATGGACATGCAAACTGCCATCGAAAAAACAGGTTCGCTTACTTACAACTGGAGGCTCGTTCAATCCGGAATTGAGGCCCTTAGGCACGCCCAGAGGGTTTTAGAGGAGGGGACGAAGTTTCACGGGCAAAAGATCCTCAACGAAATAGAACTCATAAAGAAAAAATTTGAAGATGAGATACTCGCACTGAAACCGTCGGTCGATAAAAGGATTAAGCAGTTAGCCGGGGAAAGGGATAAAAAAATTGAAAATGTTGTTCGGGGGGCCGAAAGAAAAATGGAGGCCCTGCTCAAGAGGAAGAGAAAGATGGAGGATAGACTAGAAAGACTTGAGGAGAGGGAGGAGCTCTACAGGGCTCGGGGGGAGGCAAGCAGGAGGAGGAAGGATAAAATTGCCGAGAGGCTCTGGAAAAAAAGGGTGGAGAGGTGCAGGGCAGAAATTGAGGGGACAAGGGACGGAATTCAGGAGATCTTGAAAATAATGAAGTTCGTGAATGAGAAGAAAAATGACTCGATTAAAAAGATTAATGAGGATTTTTTGGAGGCGGTCGCTCGCGAGGAGAAAAAGATAGCTTCACTTAATTCCTCAAGGGATCGTAAAGTTTCCGCAATGCAAAATGAACTGGAAGGCCTACGAAGACAATCCTCAGCGATAATCGCCCAAATTAAAGATCTTATCGACCAAATGACCTGGCAAGCATCCAAGCTCAAGGCGACCGTTCGCCTAGGGGGGGAAGAGGCCTCCCTGATCTACTTGCCGTTCTACATTGTAAAATACGAATCTAGGGGGAAATCGAGGTATCAGATTCACGCGCCAGCGACGGCCATGGGGTATGGGGGCATAGTGAAGAATATTCAGAGAGCCATTCTGAGCTTCAGCCTCGATTCCCGAATAAGATTACTTTTGCGGCCGGTGTCCAAGGCAATGAAGGACATGTTTGCATTGCTGGAAAAGAGGATGCACGGGGATGAGGCGCTTGAGAAAAAGATGGTTGAAGCCGCGATATCGAGCAATCTCCTGCTGGCCCAAGACTTCAGGGATAATTTGGACAGGGGGCTGGAAGAATTGAAAAATGAAGGGTGGATCAAGCAGGAGGAAAAGGATTCGATCCTGAGCGCATACGATTTGGAGTTGGCCCTGCCAAGGGTTGGCGAGACCCCTTAGATTTCAGGATGAGACGAATAGGCGATTCGCCTTTATTCGCCCAGAATTAAAGTCTATAACCGATGAAAGCACATTTTTCAATGAAGGGTCCAGATGAGCATTGACGAAAAAGTCGCTGAGAGGAAGCTTCTGCTGGACAGGGCATTCTCCAAAAACAAACTTTTTGAGATAGGCAAGAGACTTGGCATTCCATATTTCAACGGCTTCGTGAGCGGGTGGGAAGTTGACGGGGAGGAGGCATGCTTAGAAATTGCCTCCGGAGTAAACGACGATCAACTTAAGAAAATTTTTGAGGAGCATAGGGCTAGGGATTGGGCCATTTTCAGAGGCAAGTATTATACATTGGAGAACGGGGACCTCAGGCTCGAGGGCTCGTGGAGGACGATAGGCGCAAACATTCAAAGGATGAAGAAAAAATACGGGAAGGTCCTGTCTGATGTCATGAAAAAGATTGTGAGCTCAGTTGAGGGGTGCAGCTCCGCGGAAATAGGGGAGGTCCTTGGCAGAGGGGCCGATCCCCGCCCGATTTTATCTGAACTCGAGAGATTGAAAATAATAGTCCAGTCGTATAAGGGTGAGGAATACCGGGAGTGGAAGGTGCTTGAGGAGACATGCCCGCTCATCCAAAATGAACTGGGGCTACTTCCCGTGGAAAAAGTAAAAACCGCGGAAAAGCGGGAGAAGGTGGACTATGTTGCCCTGGAGCGCCAAAACGTTGCCGCCATGGACGGAGAGCTCGAAGGATATCTGAACGACCTCCTAAAACACAGGTTGAAAGAAACGATTGAGTTTGGGAAAAGGTTCTCAATTGTCGGTTTGGCAAATTATTTACAGGGTCTATTTGGATCGGTTCTATTCTTCGATAGCCTGCTCTCAATCGCCCAGCAGTATGGGCTTGCGGATGTTGAGATAGTCCACAGCGGAGGAAGGACAGGAATGAGGACGGGTTGGTCCCTAGCTTTGTTCGGGGAGCCTGGGACCGGAAAAACATTCGCCACCAAGGACATGATCCTGGGCAGGCCAGATGGGAGGGTGATGCCCCACGGCGTGCCGGGCAGGAACAGGTATTGTGGCGGGATCACCCCGGCGAGATTCATAAGGATCGGGCAGGCTTACGCGGGGAGGGTGTTCAACTTCATCGTACCGGAGTTCAACGATTGGTTCAGATATGCGGGCATGGTGGACGTGCTTAAGCTTGCTATGGAGAGGGGGGAGATAAAGTACGAAACCCATAAAGAGGTTATAGGCCCATACCGTTTCAGCTCGTTCTTGAGCGTTAATTACAACACAAAGGTCTTTGAGCGGGGGTATGAGGTCACGGTGAGCGATCCGAACTTCAATGCGATAGAGGATCGGATGATATGCAGGCTGCATAGACTGACCAAAAAGCGTTATGCGGAGATAGCTAGAAGTCAAATGAGGCTGGCCTTGGGGGAGATTGACATTGAAAAGGGAGCGCAAAAAATTAGGGATCATGTAACCCTCGTTTACGCGATAGAGGCCGGGCATCCTCTGGTGGCAGATAGGTTTCCTTACAAGCCAGTGATGATAACCCATCAAACATATGAGGCGATTGAAAGGGCAAGAAATGCTATCTTGGAGAAAATCCCGCACGAAGTGGTCAGGTTCTCAGCCCGCCTTGAGAACAGGGCCATACGTTTTGCGTGCGCGGCTTCGCTCCTGAACTATTTCCAGTCAGATCTGGATTGCGTTCCAGTTAGCGAGGATGCCCTAAAATACGCTATACAGCTTTATGTGGAGGAGGCATCAGCCAGGTCGAGGGAGGAGTTCAAGCCGGAGGAAATTCTGGAGGAATTGGCTAGCTCACCACCTTGACGAAGCCTGGCTCAGGTCGCCTGATTTCGCCCTTTTCCTCGAGCGATGAAATAAGGTCGTCAACCTGCCCCCTGTCCAAACCCATTTTCTCTCCAGCCACGCGATAAACATCCTCAAGCTTTGCCACCTCCAGATCTTTTATAAGGGAGAGAAGGTCCACAGATTTTAACTTGAACTCAGGAGGCATGTGGGAAATCGGCCATGCCCTCTCCACCAAAAATAGGATTATCATAGATTTATCGTCATCCTCTCCGATCAAGGTGACGAAGTGCTTGCCAGGCATTTTTTTCCCTGTCGCCTCCTCGTAGGATCTGATTTCAAAACTTTCGCTAATCGCTCCCGGAATTTCGTCCTTACTCTTGGCGATCTTGCGATGGACAATGTTGTTTTCATCCACATAAGTAAGGGATATCACGTCGTAAAGCCAGCCCGGGGAGTTGCTTCGCTGAAAGACCATCGTGTCCCCTTCCAGCTGGGCGAATCTTTTTCCCGGCGGGCATTTTATGGCCCTTATGGTCCCCTTGTGTGAAATTTTGTCTAGGCAAACTTTGAATAGCCAGTCCCCAGTTAGGAAGTCCCTGACCCTATAAAATCGCACCTCCCCCTCGCGCAGCTGACGTAACCCCAAATCGAACCAAAAATCCCTGCCCCTCTCTTCAATCCGGGTGATTTTTATCCCCTTGAGTAACTTCAAAAGATCAACCTCAGTTTCAGATATCGTGGCGTGGCGTTAAAATTTTTGGTCATGAGTTAAAAAATTATCGGAAGGACCGCGATAGCTCTTTGTTATAAATATAACAAGGGCGCAGGGTCATTTGTTATAAATATAACAATGGTTCAAGAGGTCGTTCGTTATAAATATAACAAAGATTTGGGATGACGGCATTTGTTATAAATATAACAAAAGCTTTATAAGCGAAAATTGTTATAAATATAACAAAGATTCAAAAAGAAGTGGCGTTTGTTATAAATATAACAAAAAAAAATCCGGGATAGCGATGAGGAAAATATTGCTAATCTGGGACGTTAAAACGAGGGGCTCGCCAGCCACGCTCTTCTACCGCGCCCTCTGCGGCTACGACTACCGCACAAAGTCGGGTAAAATTCACTCTGCGGGCATTCTGGATGAGCTGCCCGAGGGCGTGTGGCAATTCGTCAACAGGAGCGCTTTGATAATCGACGCCAAGCACGCGGTAAAGGTCGAGCGCATATTTAAAGAATTTAGCGAGCATATTTTATGGCGAAAATTTGAGGTGGAAATTTAGGTGGTAAAATGGCGGAAAAGGAGAAGGGGATTAAGCTTGTCGTAGCGGAAAATCGTCACCAGGCTTACGTCAACAGAGGCCTTGCCATGATAGACGAGGGCGTGATGAGGAAAATTGGGGTCAAACAGGGGGATATCATCGAGATCACGGGCACTAAAACAACTGGCGCGATCGCGATTAAGGGCTTCCCCGAGGATCGCGGTCTGGAAATAATACGCATCGACGGACTAATACGCAAGAATTCCGGAACATCGATAGGCGAAAAGGTTCTCGTGCAGAAGGCCGATGTTAAGGAGGCCAAGAGCGTCACCATAGCCCCAGCCGACCCCCACATAAGGTTCATGGCTTCGGGGGAGGCGGTGAAGAGAAACCTCCTCGGCCGCCCCGTAACTAAGGGCGACCTGATCTCCCCAAATCCTCCCGAGGAAAATGTCAGGTTTGGCGCGGATTCGCTGATAGCACAGTTTTTCGGGGACATGTTCGGCGAAATGGCAACTCCCTTCGGGCTCGGTGAGATAAAGTTCGTCGTGGCAAATACCTCCCCCGGCGGGATAGTGATTATTACCGACTTGACAAATGTAGAAGTTTTGCCCCAGGCTGTTGAGGTCAAGGAGGTTAAGGTGCCAGCCGTCACCTACGAGGACATAGGTGGCCTGAAGAACGAGCTCCAGCGAGTTCGCGAGATGATCGAGCTTCCGCTGAAGCACCCGGAGATCTTCGACAGGCTGGGCATAGAGCCTCCAAAGGGCGTCTTGCTCCACGGCCCTCCCGGGACTGGGAAGACGCTCATCGCCAAAGCAGTTGCAAACGAGTCCGACGCCTACTTTATTCCGATAGCGGGACCAGAGATAATGTCTAAGTTTTATGGGGAGAGCGAGGCGAGGCTCAGGGAGGTATTCGAGGAGGCTGAGAAAAATGCCCCTTCCATAATTTTCATAGATGAGATAGACGCCATAGCGCCAAAGCGCGAGGAGGTGACAGGCGAGGTCGAGCGCAGGGTCGTCGCCCAGCTTCTGGCGCTTATGGACGGCTTAAAGGCGAGGGGGAAGGTCATAGTCATAGGGGCTACAAACAGGCCAAACGCGATAGACCCCGCGCTCCGCAGGCCCGGGCGATTCGACAGGGAAATAGTGATAGGCGTGCCCGACAGGGATGGCCGCAAGGAAATCCTTCAAATTCACACGCGCGGGATGCCACTAGCCAAGGACGTTAGCCTTGATGAACTTGCCAACGTCACCCACGGCTTCGTAGGTGCGGACCTTGAGGCTCTCGCAAAGGAGGCAGCGATGAGCGCTCTAAGGAGAATATTGCCAGAGATAAAGCTTGAGGAAAAGGTGATCCCGCCAGAGGTGCTCGAAAAGCTTCAGGTCACAAGAGAGGACTTCGAAAATGCCCTGAAAATGGTTGAGCCATCGGCCATGCGGGAGGTGCTCGTGGAGGTTCCAAACGTGCGCTGGGAAGACATAGGCGGACTTGAAACGGCGAAGCAGGAGCTTAGGGAGGCTGTGGAGTGGCCCCTGAAATATCCAGAGTCCTTCAAGCGCATGGGCATCGAGCCGCCTAGGGGGATACTGTTGTACGGCCCACCTGGCACGGGAAAAACTTTACTCGCTAGGGCCGTCGCCACGGAGAGCGAGGCGAACTTCATCTCAATTAAGGGGCCTGAACTTCTTTCGAAATGGGTTGGGGAAAGCGAGCGAGCCGTCAGGGAGGTTTTCAAAAAAGCCAGAATGGCCGCGCCGGCGATAATCTTCTTTGACGAGATAGATTCCGTGGTGCCGCGCCGCGGTTCAGGCATAGGGGACTCTCAAGTGACGGAGAGGGTGATAAGCCAGCTGCTCACCGAGCTTGACGGGCTTGAAAAGCTCGAAAACGTCGTCCTCATAGCTGCGACGAACAGGCCCGACCTCATCGACCCGGCATTGCTCAGGCCAGGCAGGATTGACAGGCTGGTTTTGGTTTCCGCCCCAGACAAAAAGGCAAGGTTGGAAATTTTCAAGATCCACACCAAGGGGATGCCCCTCCACAGGGATGTCGACCTGGATAAGCTTGCCGCCGAGACCGAGGGCTACTCAGGCGCGGATATAGCCGCCCTGTGTCGTGAGGCAGCAATGTTAGTGCTGCGCAAGGATATAAAGGGCAGGGAAGTGAGGATGGAAGATTTCAGGGAGGCGATGAAAAAAATAAAGCCGTCAATAACCCCCGAGGTCCAGAAGTTTTACGAGGCCTTCGCGGAGCGCACGGCTAAGGGCATAGCAAAAGAAACCATGGAGATGCACTACTAGAACTAGGGCAGGTCCATCGTGACTTTCGGGTTGCTTTAGGTGATTTGACCGCAAGAAAATTTCCTCGCCTTAAAGTGCTCAAGAACAGGTTTAAAAGGGGAATCACAGTAATAAGAAAATGGTGAAAAGGTGGCACAAATTCTTGCAAGCCGACTTCGGGGGGCAAATACTGTAACAGACCGCGGCTTGAGAGTCGGGCAACTCATCGACATGGTCGTGGACGAGGCGACGGGTAAAATTCTTACACTTGTTGTGAGACCAACGGTTAAGGGTCCTCTTGGCGACCTTCCCAAAGATGAGTACGGGAACGTATTGATACCCTACGGCTGCGTGGTCGCAATTCGAGATTATGTGGTTGTAAACGAGCACATGCTTGTCCTACAGCAGGCGAAGGCTGCGGAAAAATCTCCTCCAACGGTTCCTGAGCTGCCGATTTAGCTACCACCCGAAGTATAGGCGCACTGCCAGCTCTTCAGGCAATCCCGCAGATTTTATTTTTTCCGCAGTTTCATTGATTTCATAATCGACCTTTTTGTGTTCAACCTCCATATCCCCATTTATTCTCAGCACCATGTAACTTGCCCTGGGGTCTCGATCCCTCGGCTGCCCGACGCTTCCAGGGTTGATGATGAGCTTGCCATGTATTACTCGCTTCATCGGGATGTGGGTGTGCCCGAGCACTACGATATCCGCATCCACTCCCTTAACCAAATCAAGGAGGGCATGGTTGGAGATGTCCGGAAAAACGCAATCGAAGAGGGGGTCCCTTGGACTGCCGTGTACCACAAGGATCCTTCCCCCCCCGATTTTTAGGTCAAGCTTTCTTGGGAGATTTCGCAGGTGTTTCTTGTTACCCTCCTCCAAATTTTCAAATGTCCAGGTTATCGCCTGCGCGGCGATGCTGTCATATCTTTTCACATCCCCAATCGATGAGCTGTTGTCGTGATCTCCCAAGACGGATAAGATTTTTTTCCTTTGCGCAAGCTCAACGACCTCGTTGGGCTCTGCAGCATAGCCCACAAGATCTCCAGCGCAAATTATCTTGTCAACTCTCGGCATGTCCCTTAGAACCGCCTTGAGGGCAGCTAGATTTGAGTGAATGTCCGCTATCACCCCAATTCTCAAAGCTTCACCCTTCGTCCTACTGAATTCAACGCAGGCTAATTATTTTTTCTATGGCCTCCGCAACACCCTCGCCGTACGGTTTGCTTGTCACGTGATTCACGTTTCGCTTCACCGCCTCATGCGAATTTGCAACTGCGAAGCTCAGCCCAGCAAGCTTAAGCATTTCTAGGTCGTTTGGCGCATCGCCTATGGCGGCGATTTCTGGAAGAGTAATTCCCAAAATTTGGGCGACCTTCCTCAGAGCATTCCCCTTATTTACGTAAGGATCCTTGATGTGGATCGCGAATCCAGAGTCAACAGCCACAAGAGACAAGCCCTCCCTTGAGAAGATCTCCATGGCAAGCCTGACGTCTATCGACCCAGGTGCGATGGTCAGACCGGTCAAACGCATCCATGAGCTTCTGGTCTGTTTTACCTCCCCGAACTCGCGCCTTAATGCGGAGAGCCCCCTCTCCGCCTCAACCCTGCTCCCCAAGACGAACTCTCTCTGGCTGGCGCGATCAAATACAATCCCCCCGTCCTCAGCTATAAGCGGCCCGGATGTCCCCAAGAGGATTGCAACGGCCTCCGCGAAGCAAAGGATATTGCCGGTCGAGATTATGACAGGAAATCCTTCCCTTTCCGCCCTTCTCACCGCCTCCACTGCCGCGATGTCGAGCCTCCTGTCTTCGTATGTCATGGTGCCATCTATGTCTATGGCTATGGCCCTGATCAACCCAGACCCCTTTAGTCCCTTATGCCTTCTCCGGTTATTGTGAATACGGATTCTCCCTCTGGCAAGTTCGGGCTGTCGACTATCCTCGCGACCCTCTTTCCACCCTTACTTTTACGGAGATAAACTCGCGTCGTGGCGGAGTGCCCAAGGACATGCCCCCCGATCGGCCTTGTTGGATCACCGAAAAACATATCCGGCCTGGCCTGAACCTGGTTTGTAACGAAAACGGCTATATCCTTTAAATCAGCTATCCTGTGTAAAACCAACAGATGGCGGGCGAGCTTCTGCTGCCTGTCGGCGAGCGTCCCCCTCCCGACAAACTCCGCCCTGAAGTGCGAGGTTAATGAGTCAATTATCATCAGGCGGACTCCCTCCCTCTCAATTATCTCCTCAGCCTTCTCTGCTATCAAGAGCTGTTGGTCAGTGTTGTATGCCCTCGCCACCAGAATGTTCCTTAGGGCCTTCATGGGGTCAATCCCCAGCGCTAGCGCCATATCCTGAATCCGCTCCGGCCTGAATGTGTTTTCGGTGTCCAGATATATCGCCTTCCCCTCAAGTCCCCCCTGCTCTCTGGGCAATTGTACGTTGACACACAGCTGATGGGCCAGCTGGGTTTTTCCCGAACCGAACTCCCCGAAAAATTCGCTGACCGCCTGTGTCTCGATCCCGCCGCCTAGAAGCGAGTCAAGAGCCTTACTTCCTGTGGTTATCCATCCGATCGCCCTTCTCCGCTCCAAAACCTTGTCGGCGGTGATGAATGTTCCGATCTCCACAGCTTTCCTAGCCGCAGCAATTATTTTTTTTGCCTGGGATTCGCTTATCTCAGCGACCTCGCATAATTCAGAGGCAGATGCTACAGCAATTGACTCGATCGTGTCGTATCCAGCCTCCCTTAGCTTCTCAGCCGTAGCCTCCCCAACGCCAGGCAAGCTTTCCAGAGAAGTCTTCCCCCCTGCCGCCAAGTTTCTCCTCCACTTAATAGTTATCATTTAGATGCTTTTATTGCTTCCAAAAGCAGCCTCGCCTCCTCCTTAGGATCCGGCGATGAAAAGTCAGCCACCCTGAATTCAAGCTGGTCAAAATATTTATCATACTTAGTGGTTCCGGTCAATAGGACCTCCCTGCCCGTCAGGTCAAACTTTTGGTAAAGTTCGGTTAAGCCATCCGACTGCTTGAATAGCTCAAAAACTTGCTGCGCGCTCATGCCTATCAGTCCCTCCGCGATTTTCCCGAAAGCAACCGCCCTCATGTTGTCCGTGCCATCATCAACGACGAAACTTAGGACCACCCTGTGCTCGGGTTTCACCACCTTGCCGCACTCCTCACAGAGCAGGCTGGAATCCACACTTCCCAAGCTACGACCGCAAATTGGGCAGACATCGAAAAGCGGGCGCCTCCTGAAAACCCTGACTATAGTCCCCCTTATCTGGGCCCTCACGCCCTCCTTCTGTAAAGATTCGATCGTTGTCCTCTCCGGTGCCCTAGCCGCTGCGAGAAGGTCCGCGGGGGGAAACTCTTCTCCGACCTCGGGGTTTATCTCTATTCCGCCGTTCTTGTTGAGGTGTATCTCTGGATGGCCAAAAAGTCCGATCGTGCTGTAACAGTTGGTAAACTTCACTATGTCCCCAACACTCATCTCCTTTACCCTCTCCGCCTGCTCTTGCCAGAGTGAGACGCGGATGGTTCCGGTCAGATCCCCGATCCTGACGGTTGAAACCACACCCTCCGATCCATCGCTCCTTAAAAATCTCTTGGGGCCAGAGGTCTCTACGACCCTGCCGACCACCTCTATAGCATCCATATCCGGTTCTATCTCCCCAATTTTCAGCACCGTTGGCCCGGGTTCTCCCACCTCCAATCCGGGGGGATTTATCTCAACGCTGGCCATCTTCCCAACCTGAATTTCAGGGTTTCCGGCGAGACCTGCGCGGGTGTAGGCGTTCTTTAGAAAGATGACATCCCCCGTCGAAACCTTCTCCGCGACCTCCGCCATACCGTTCCAGAATGAAGTTCTTATAATCCCGGTTTCATCTGCGAGTATTAAGCTCACAACCTTCCCGGCCCTCCCATCGTCCCTCCTGAACTCCTGTGGCTGAAACTTTCTCCTGACCCTGCCGACGAAGTCCAGCACAGGCATGTCCGCTTCGATTTCCTCCACCTTTAAGGGCCTCTCTGCAAGTTTCGGCAGGTTTTCAACCTCCGGTCCGGACATGTTTAGCAATATCCTCCCCCGCCAATCCAGATAAATCTCCGGCCTGCCGCGCATCCCCTCCTTCACCTGCGCGTTTTCGATCATGACCACGTCCCCCCTTTTGATGCCCTTCGCCAGCTCGACCTTTTCATCCCAGATGGAGACCCTGGTTCGCCCGGTTTGATCCATGATCATCATGGTCAGGACCCTGCCGGCCGTGCCGTCGGGCCTTTCAAATGTCCTGGGTTCGCTGACCGCCACCACCCTCCCCACGATGTCGATGTCCTTCAACCCGGGCTTGAGGTCCGAGATGTTCACCTTCCTCTCCGGAATTTGGGGTAGATCCTTGACCCTTGAGTCCTCTGGCTCAAGGATGATAGATCCACGCAGTCCAACGTGTAGCTCGGGCCTCTGATCTGCCCCCTGCCTTACGTAAGCGCCGCGGATTTCTAAGGCCTTCCCCTTTTTGATCTCCCCGTCATCTATCAGCGATGATTTGTCATCCCAGAGCACAACCCTTGCCTGCCCGGTTTGATCCATGATGATGAAGCTTCCAACCCTGGCCGTTCGGCCGTCCTGTCTTTCAAATACCCTAGGCTCATACACCCTTAGGACCCTTCCCACGATATCTACGTTTGACATGCCGGGCACTATGTCCTCCAAACGCAGCTGCTTGATCTCCGACTCCTTTCTTGCCAATTCAACTCCAAGCTCGCGTCCCACAATTATTGCGGCGCCCTCAAGCGTTACAAAGCCGCTCAGCTCATCCTGTTTTCTCTTTATCATCCCCATTAGCTCGTCCCTGCCCAGCTTTTTACGCCTCAGGATTTCGCCAACGATCTGTTCAAAGTCAAGTTCCATGGGTCAGCCCTACTTTTTTTCTCAGGTGAAATATGTGAATGCCCGCACGTTTAACTTTTTCCGCTGATAATCTTTGCCCTTCCCCCGCTTCATCAGCGGTCCGGGTTCGGGCCTTTCTTCGATCAGCGGCCTCAGAAAGCCAGGATTTGGAAGGGCGTTGCTCCAGATTTCCCATTTCCTAGATCATTTCTGCGATCCGTTCTGCCTTTTCCCTGGCGCCTTTAAGCTTTGCCTGATGAGACCTTAAAAAGTTAGACATTAGATCCATCGCCATCGCCTTGCATTCGCCGCACACCATTTCTCCGGATGTGCACGCGCGCCTCACCTCAAGCAATTTTTCGTCGTCGGGGATTAGCTGATAAACGTAGAGCGCATATATAACGCAAATATCCGGTTGTCCCCCGAGCCTCCGGTGCTCCTCCGCGGTTGCGCGCCCCCCGGTGAAGGCGTTTTCAATTTTCCATTTTGCGTCCTCAACGCTGTCCGTCAGGAAGATCGCGCTCTCCGGCCTGCTGCTTGACATTTTTCCCCCCTTTATGCCAGGGATCAGGCGATGGTAGGTTGAGGATGGAGGGATGAAGTTGAATTGTTTCTGAACCCTCGCCGCAACGTCCCTCGCCAGCCTCAAATGGGGGTCTTGGTCTATCCCCACGGGCACCACAGTCGGGCACGGGCCGCAGAACTCCTCCAGCTGGGGGTGAAGGATGTCAGCCGCGTCGATCATCGGATAAAAGATATGGGCAATGTTTGACTCGTTGGCAAAACCGTATATCGCCCTCATCTCGCTGAAATTCACCTCCTTTGCCAGGATGTAGGCCAGGTGTTTGACCGAATCGTTTTTTGATTGAAAGTAAACCCGGCATTTCCCCAGATCCAACCCCAAGGCGATGTAGTTCGCCAGATACTCTTCGATCGCGTATCTTTTCGACTCCTCGAATGAGATGTCCCTAGCCGAGTATGCCTCAAGGTCAGCCACGCACAGGAAGATTTCAGCCCCGCGTTTTTGATACCAAATGAGCTGGTCTATGACAAGCTTGTGGCCCATGTGCATCCTGCCGCTCGGCATCAGCCCGGTCATGACGGCGTATTTCTTGCCTTTGAGCATGGCCTCAAGCACCACATCGAAGTCCCTGTGCCCGAAGATCACCCCCCTCCTCATCAAGAGGTGGGGATCGGGGATGCGCTCGGTTAGCTCTGAGAAGGGCTTGATCCCAAACTCCCTCATGAGTGCGGCATAATCTTCAGGTACGGTGGCACCCCAGGGGTCGATTCTGGCGGACATGTCAAGGCCTCTCACGAGTTAATGAGTAATAAGTTATATCCCCTTCGTCGTCCACAACGGCCCATATCATGGTCTTTCTCACGCTGTGCGCAAGCCTGACGGCCCTCGCGAATTCGGCCGGGGTTAGGGTGCACCCCTCCGGCATTGCCTGGACAAGATATTTTGAGTGAGTTTCGCCCGGTCTTTTCCCCCTGTCGTAAACGCGAAAATGTGCACCGAATTTCAGCCCGGTCTTGAGTATGTAGCCCCTTGATCTCAGGTCAGAGTAAACCAGGTATTTGAGTATTATGTCGGGGTCCCTCTCCCTCAACTTCGCGGAGAGTTCATCAAAGGTGTACTCCTTGTTCGTCTCTGGGTCAATCACCCTTATCTTCCCCTGGTCAAGTAAGTAAAGCGCTTCAACGGGCGCGAGCTGGAGCTTCCCCCCGCTGAGGAGCTTGCCGAACGCCCCCCGCTGGTAGAGCTGGTTGGCCTGGGCCTCCCCCCAAACCATTATTTTGTCCTTGTGGTAATACGCGTCTATGATAGGGATTTCGGCTTCCATATCCGTCCCCCCTTTAGGATAAGGGTCCGTGTGGCTTAAAACTGGCGGTGGGTGAATTGGTGCCACAAAAATTGAATAGATTGTCAATCCGCAGATCCGGCGAGCTGGGGTTCACCCGTCAACGCGCTTTCCCCAAATGCACCCTTCAGCTCCTCTCAATAGTATGTTAATTGTGGATTCAAATCCTAAAATTCCGTATCAAACCGTAAACCAGCTTGAAGGGAAATTTCTTCTGGCTTCTAGATAGCTTTGCCGGGTAGGAAAAACTTTTAGGGAGGGATATTTTATTTGAAGAATACGACATACAAACTCTTGAGGGGATTTTATGGCCTCCAACTTGGAGGATGTGGCTGGATCACAACCTAGAACCGAAGATGTCATCATCGAGTCCGTGGAGAGATGGCTTGGCAATCCAGTCACTAAGGCCATGCTAAAGTTTGTATGCGGGAAAAGCAAGCACGGCGGTAATCGGTTGGATATAGCCATCCGAAAATATCTTGGGGAGAACGTTAAATGCGACGTCCGCGACGCCCTTGCTTCTGTGGTGGTCAAATTTGTGCTGGATCATGGGGCCAGCGCTTTTGGCTACTCCAGCTCAAGCCTGAAAGAAAACTTATCCGATCCCCTGATCAGGCGAGGAATGGTGAACGTGCTTGAGGGAATCGCAAAGTACGGCGCCCGCAGGCCCTTCACCTCTGTGGCACCATTTTTGGTCGTCTGGAATTACACCAAGCTCTGCAACCTGAGGTGCGAGCACTGCTACGAGAATGCTGGGCCCAAGGCGGCGGAAGATGAACTTACAACCGAGGAGGCGAAGCGGGTCATCGACGAGTTCGAGGAGGCGGGCGTTGTCGCCATAGCGTTTTCCGGCGGAGAACCCCTCATGAGGAAAGACATATTTGAAGTCGCGGGTCATGCAAAAAACAGGGGTTTTTACACCAGCGTTGCCACCAACGGGACGCTGATAACTCGGGAGGTGGCGAAGAGGATGAGGGAAGTGTTTGATTATGCGGAAATCTCGCTGGATGGATTTGAAGCCGAGCACGACAGGTTCCGGGGTGTCCCCGGGGCTTGGAAACTGACATGCGCGGGTATAAAAAACTGCGTGGCCGAGGGGCTTGACACCTGCGTAGCTCTAACGGCAACGCGATACAACCTCCACGAAATCCCGAGGCTGATTGATTTTGCTGAAAACGAGTTGGGTGTCAAAAGGGTGATAATTTTTAATTACGTGCCCACGGGGAGGGGAAAGAATATAATCGAACAGGATCTTAGCCCAGAGGAAAGGGAAGAACTTTTGGAATACCTCTACGGCAAGATGATGGGCAACAATTGCAGGCTGATTTGTTACTCCACAGCGCCCCAGTACTCCACAGTCTCGTGGAAGTACGCTTTTAGCAATGAATCGGCACCCGTGGTGGCCACGCACTTCACCAACCAGGGCGCGATTGAGGCATTGCAAGGGAGGACAAAAAGCCTCGCGGAGTTTCTGGGAGGGTGCGGAGCGGGCAGGCTGTACTGCGGTCTCGAGCCCAACGGCGACATCATCCCCTGCGTGTTCATGCCCATCAAGCTCGGCAACATAAGGAAGGACCGTTTACGCGACATCTGGCACTCTTCGGAGCTGCTCTGGAGGCTGAGAAACCGCGAAGACTTGGAAGGATGCGGCCAGTGTGAGTACAAATACATATGCGGCGGATGTCGTGCCAGAGCCTATGGCTACTACGGTGATGTCCAGGCCCCAGACCCTGGCTGCGTTTACAACCTCCATTACTGGAATCTACTCAAGCAAGAGGGAAAATCACCCGCTTTAGAAAAATCACCCGCCTGAGCCTGCAACCTCCAAAAAGTTTTCCCCTTCAGGGAGAAAGCGACACTACTTACTCCGGAGTCTTTCCTCCTATAGCGTTCAGCCTGTTCAGGAATATCCTTGTTTCATCCGGAGATACGTTTGCCAATCGGGATTCAACTTCTGGTAACCTGATACCAAACGTAATCCGAGTAAGGTGTCCCTTCACATGTGACCGAACAGCCAGAGATTTAATGCTGCCCTGATTGGGCAATCTCAGCAGAAGCGTAGGCGGCGCCAATGAGCGCTAAATCTGTAAACTTAATGAGCACAGCTTTTGAAGCCTGTGATGAGCGTTGGGCAGGGAAACTTTGAAGCCGTAAAAATATCCGGAAATTTTAGCCGTGACTAAACGATTTTTTTCTTGGCAAATTTTTTGCCCAACACGGCCCGGCGAACCGAAAATTTATATCTGAGACCATCTCATTGATTTTGGGTGTCGGTTTGGTTAAAAAAATATTGGTCGGGGTCGACGGCTCCGATAATTCTTTCAGGGCCCTTGACTTCGCAATAGACCTTGCCAAGAAGTACAGCGCTTCTTTATACATGATATACGTGACAGCAAGGAGCAGCGTTCCCGAGTGGGTTAAGGAATATTTGAGGAGCAAGGAGGTTGACTGGCCGGATGAAAAGGTTTATCTTGACACCGTCTGCGATGTAGTGGTAAACAGAGCCAAAGACAGGATCGAGTCCCAGAATTTGAAAAATTTTGAGATAATTTGTGAACACGGGGACGCTGCGGACAAGATCCTTAAAGCAGCGAAGTCGAAGGGGGCGGACATCATAGTTCTCGGCAGCAGGGGGACAGGCGGATTTAAGGGGCTTTTGATGGGAAGCGTTTCCTCCAAAGTCTGCCACAGTTCGCCGTCCACATGCGTGATTGTCAAATAATGCATAACTAAATCGTGGTTTGCGGCATACTAAATTGCGTATCCGAATGCTCTACTCTCTTTTGTTACACGTGTAACAAAGACATCCATCCACTTTAAAATTTTCAAAATTGCTAGGCATCATTAATCAGGGCAATACTTTAAACATAAACACAAATTGAGTAGTAGATAATTATGGCTATGAACAAAAGGGCGGCCGTGGTCCAGCCTGGTCTAAGACTCAGGCCCTCCAAGCCTGTAACGCGGGTTCAAATCCCGCCGGCCGCACCACTCTGAATTTGCCAAAAGAGCAAAGTTTTGACATATTTTGACAAAAGAAAGCGTATAATTCCTAATTATAATTTGCATCACTCTTGATTTTTCAATTAAGTTTAAATCTATCGAAATAAAAAAACTCTTGGATAATTAGGAGTAGCATGTCAAGGCCAGAATCTTCCCAAATGGCAATTTTAGCTGCCCTAGCGGACGGCGAGCCGAAAACCCACAGAGAACTCGTTCGAGCTACAGGTTTGAGCGAGGCAGCGGTCTGGAGCGCGCTCGCGAGAGCTTGGCGTAAAGGTTTGGTTATGCGCACAGCTAAGCCCATCTACGAAGTTGCCAAATTCTTTAAGGGCCGTGGAGGTATTAGTAAGACCACACGCGCTTTCCACCTTTACGTGCTTGCTCCCAAAGGTGAAAAGAGGATAAAGATCGGGGATCGTGAGTTTGTAGCGTTCTCGAAGGAATACCTCGACGTTCGGGGAGGGGGGAAGGAGAGCAAGTCGAAGCTGATTTTGGAATTCCTTAAAAAACACTCCAACAGAGCCTTCTACTCCAAGGAAGTAGCCAAATCGCTTGGCGAGCACGGGGTAAGAGCGGTTGATGTAATGTCAAATGTCAGGAGGTTCGAGCGCAAAGGGCTTGTATACGTGCGCGGATATCGCACCGAAAACGGCCAGAAGCCTTTCGCGAAGGGATTCCTGCTTACTTGGATCGACCAAGAAAAGCCAAGGGAGCGAGCACTTGGAGAGGCTATTGAAAGGACGAACAAAAGGTTGACCCAAGAGATCTCGACTTCCCCCATAGTCCAGCGCGTCCACATAATTCGGGACTCTATAATCGAGGCGAGCAAGCTCAAGGAGATCGTTGGTGTGGACTTCCTGATGCGGAGGCTGAACTGTAGCGAGGGAGAGGCTGAGCAAGCCATCGAGCGGTGTTTGCAGCTTTATCCTGACTTAAAGTGCGTCAAGCTCTTCGACGCTTACAGGTATTTCTACCATGACTCGATGGACGGGGCGGATTTGAAGGCAGCGATCAAAATGAAGGAGAATTACATTAGGAAGACAAAAGGGAGGGCCAACAGAATCGGGCACAACTGGGAGGCCTGCGTCGAGTGGTTTGTCGACAAATTCACCTACGGGGCTAGTTTCTGGACCCAGCAACACCGCTCGAACATGGATCCAAAGCGGATAACGCTACACCTGATAAAGCCTGTGGGCGGGCGAAAGCAGTCGGCGGAAGTTGATCGAGTGTGGGAAGTTTCGCAGGGTCTCCTCGCCAATCCTATAACCTACGTGCTTGAGTGCAAATGGGGTCTCGTGCACAAACGTGACTTGGATGATTTTGTAAACATCCTTAGGTGGAGCAAAGAGTTCGGTGTCGACTCTCAAGATGGGCGCGTGATCAAGCAGGGTGTAGTGGGAATCTTCGCAGGCGGAGCGTTCGATCCCAAGGAAAAAGTGCGCGTGAAGGATGAAGTGATAGATCTCGCCAGCTATGCGGCCCGCCTGAACTTACAACTCTTGAAGGAAGCTGACTTTAACGCAAAGCTTCGAGAGCGCGGTTGCAAGGCGACCGTGGAGCGGATAAGTAAGCTTGCGGCAAATGAGGTCGAGGTTAGAGAAGCATTGGATAGGATATGGAATGAGCCGGAAAAATCCGACGAGATTTTGAGTGAATTGATGGAAAGGAACAAGAAGCTTTATGAGTTCGAGAGGATGCTTGAGGAAAAAACTTAAGTCATTTTGCATAAATTTTGCCATCCAATTTTCAGGTACTTTCTAACGGCACTACTGAGATTCCTCATATCCTCATAGCAAACATTCGCGCACAAGTCCCGCTTGATCTGTCTGTTGATGTTCTCCACCTCGTTCAGGCTAGGCGAGTAGCTAGGCTGGTTAAAAATTTTTCCCCTTCTGCCCCCATACTGAGAACCCGGAAAGTTAATTAGGGTCAGGAACCGAAGTTATGGAAAAGGATTTAATAATTGGAATAAGTAAACCAAATTCAGATGGCTATCCTAGACGAGATAAGAAGCGAAGTTGGTGCGATAGCTGCTGAAAGAGATCTGCGAGAAGACAGAGCTTTTGGTTATTGGTTTCTTGAAAAATATGAAGATCTAAGCCCTGAGGATGCTGAAACTACAATAACTGACGGTCCGTGGGACAGAGGGCGTGATGCGGTTTATGTCGACGAAGAGAATAGGATACTAAAAATATACCAATTCAAATATTCAGAAGACCTGTCTTACGTAAAACAGGGGTTGAAAGATCTTCAAGCCGGAGTTGTGGCAGAACAAGAACGTCTCGCTAACATTGATGAACTCGACCTTGTTTTGGTAACTATCGCGTCTGGAGATAGTGAATTGTACAAGCAGGCGGAAGATGTGGAAAGGAGAATTAAGGGATGGTTAAAGAGACATAGATTTACTACTGCTTTGAGATTGGAAGTTATTGACCTAAAACGGTTTTTGGAACTTTCTGAACGAATATATGGGGTAGATGTGGCACTACGATGGAGAACAAAAGAAATTTTAGAGGATAGATCAATAATCGGTCTCTTAGACGCCGCGGGATTGAAAAACGTGAAGGATCGCCCTGAGCTTTTTTCATTTAACATCAGAAGGTTTCTTGGACTACGCAGGGGATCAGTCAGCTTGAAAATAAAGGAAACACTTGAGAACGAAGAAAAGCGCGGTGATTTTTGGATATTAAATAATGGAATAGTTTGTCTCTGTACCGATTTTAAAGAGAGCGGTGAAGAAATCTTTTTTAAGAACCTCACAATAGTTAACGGTGCCCAAACTGTTAGTACAATTTCAAGATTTTTGGAAGAAAATCCTACTATTGAGGAACCTATCTGGGTGGTGGCGAAAGTCCTAAAAGTAGCAGAGGATGAAATATCCCGAGCAGCCGAAATTACTGAAGCCTCGAATACTCAGACTCCCACCAGTACGCGCGATTTAAGAGCTACTGATATGGTTCATCGACGAATAGAAGAATGGCTTCGAGAAGAGTTTGAATTAGAGTATGTTTATAAACGGGGACAGAGAGCTGGCCGAAATAGCGTCAAAATGAAAGATCTTGCTCAAGCGTACATCGCCTTTTGGGATGAATTGCCGCACATATCGTTTTCAAGACCTGGACAGATTTTCGCAGAGTCTAAATATTATGAAAGTGTTTTTCACCCCCAAGAGACAGAAGAGCTTCGACGAAGAGGTGATCCAACTCAAAAAAGAGAATTTTTGCTTCGGCGACTTTTACCTTGGAAGATTGTACTAAAAACGAGAAGCGTCCTCCACGAAAAAACGAGATCATCGCCACCCCTTCCCCAATCTTCAGGGAGCCCTGCCGCTTCCTCAGATACCTCTAGATCCTCGGAAGTCCAATCATACGACAAGAAATTCCGGTCACTGACTTACCATATGGTTTGGGTTTATAAAAGACTCCTAGAAGAAAAAATAAGAGGAGAAGGGCTCTCAAATGTGTATGGAAAGATAGATGAAATTCTAAACAGAACTTTAGACCAACTATCAGAAGAACTTATCCGTTTCTTTATGTATGGAAGAGCGGAAATCCCTCGATGCTTAAAGTCTACGGATGCAATAGATCACTTAAGAAATTACTTTGAGCCCACTCCCCAATTTGAAAATATAAAGAGAACTGTCTTAAATATATGAGGTTCGTATCTTTCCTTTTCCCCTCAGATACTGCACCAGCTTTATCAGCTCTCCACCTTAAAGCCGTCCTCATTTTAGAGTGTTCACCTATTTCTTTATCGTTGGTGCCAACATCATCTATGAATCTATCAAAATTTCTGTCAAGAAAATTTAGGGCCGAGGTGTTTTTCACTCTAAATTAGTTGCTCTGCGACCTGAAGCCAAGTCTTTGTCTCGAATTTGAAAGCGTCGGGCTCTAACACTGTAGTTGGATTTCGTATCCCATAAAGCTTCTGATTTCCATGGACATCTACTGCGATATATAACCAATAATCATCTCGCAGTTCACGTGCCTTTTCCCATTCATAAGCACTAATCCCTAACTTGTTCCAGTCATATTCAGAATTTGCCATTAAATTTTCTAAACTTGCTGAAAATCCTTTGACCTCAATATAACGTTTTCCGATGACGCCTTCCGATTCTATATCATATCCACACCTACTTTGTGAGACATCCCTCGGTTCCCTACCATGCTTTCGTTCATACTCCATCGCAATTTCCATTGCTAATAGCTCGGTTGGCTTAAAACGTTCCTGCATTTCACGAGTTTTTCGATTTAAGATTTCCAAAGATGCTTCTATGCCTTCTCTTTTAAGGGCTTCATATGAGTCGAGATCCCTCACTATTCTAGGTAGTTCTCGCACATCTTGAGCGCGACCAAGTTTCTCCTCAACAATTAAATCGTAGAACTCCACGATGTCTTCTGAATTTGTGATGTATCCCCAGGGTACTACTTCGTTACTTCCAAAAGTGATGAATTTGCCGGCTTGATAAAGCTCACTTCTCTTATCGTAAAGTTCCTCAAAGTAACTATAATGTGCTGGCTTCGCGAGACCTGGGCGCATTTTTATGAATTTTAGCATTTCCGCATGTGCCCACTTTCTCCGTCTTATACCATTTATAGATAGCCCTGTTTTCAGCGCAATTTCTTTTTCGCTCAACCCATCATGAACGAAAAGTTCGTAAACTAGCTTCGCTTGGTTAATTGCTGGCCACTCCTTCTTTCCTGTAACGTGCCACATCGTTCTCAAAACGCGAATGTCAACTTCGTCGATCTTAGGCAATACCTTGCATCTCACTATATTGAATTTCTCTAAGCTAAGATTCAGTTTGCCTGTTTTGATGTCGTCACAAATTTTTCTTAAGCACACCAAGCGCCTACACCCTTCCACAACAATTCCGTCATTAGTTACCCAAAGCTCTTCGATCAAGCCTCCGTGATCAACGATGTTTTCGTATAATGCCTTAGTATCCTCATCACTCCAAAGTTCCTCTTCCATTTCTTGGTCCGTCATTCTTCTACCCTCGAAATCTAAAGTATGGGCAAAGCGTGGATTAGAGGGATCAAGGCGGAGTTTTTCTAAAGGCCATTCTTCTAGGGAGACGGTCACCTCTTTATTGCCAATGAACTGAGTTATCTCGGCTATTTTCTTCATCATTTTTATTTATTATTGCACATACATTAAAAAATGACCTTTTTTGGTTTTCCTCTTCCGAAGGCCACCTGAATGACCTCCTGCTTTTTCTTCCACCTCCATTCGTATAGTCTTTATGAGCCAGACCCGGACGGCATCCTCTTCTAAGCGGTCAATGCCGCATTTTGGCTTTTAGCCGAGCGCGAGGGGATGCCCCAGTCTCAGGAAAAGCGGTCAAAGCCGCAGGAAAACCAAGGGGTCTTCCCTCACACTTCGTCCGGCATCACCTTGAATTCCTCCTCATGGGTCCAGACCGCCCAAACGATGTCCACAAGCTTCCTGGCGACGATCTTTATCGCCTTCTTCTTGTCCCTCTTCCTCATGTACGCACTCTCGAACACCTTAGCGAGCCTTCCTTCAGGGCACCAGTTTATGTTTGACCAAGCGGCCTCTATGAATGCCCACTTAAGCCAGCGGTTCGCCTTAGCCTTCCTCCCGTACATCGTATGCTCAGAGCTCTGCCTCACCCTAGGGACTAAGTCCGAGTAGTGAGCGAGCTTCTCAGGGCTTTGGAACCTCTTTATGTCGCATATCTCAGCGTAGAGTGTGAGGGCGATGATGAAACCTATTCCGGGGATGCTCTCCAGAAGTTTTACTGGCTTAAGGTCCACATAGCGCTCTCGGAGCTCCGCTTCTATTTGCTTCACCTGCCCCTCAAGCAATTCTAGGATTTGCAAGTTCTGGGATACTTCGTAAATTCCGAGCTGGCGTGCCTTCTCCCTCCATTTCCGCGTGCCAAGGCTGCCTTCAATTTTGACATCCCTCTTCCTCAGCTCCGACCTGATCCGGTTCTTGATCGCCGTAGATATTTTTTCCTGAATGCCCTGTGCCTGAGCAGGTTGCGAAGCCATCGCATCTCTTTGTCCGGCACGTAGTAGGTGGGAAGCCAGTCCATCCGCGTCAGGTGGGCTAACAGCTCGCTGTCCACTTTGTCCGTCTTCACGTCCTCGGCCCTCTGCTTCAGCCTGATGGGATTGACCAATAGAGGCACGTGGCCCAATTCTTCAATGAAATCGATCCATGGTCAGCAGAACCCCACTGATTCCAATGCCACCTTAGTTCCCCTTGGGAGTCCCCTGAGGAACCCCTTGAGATCTTCCCTGCTCGTGGAGAACTTCTCCTGCTTCAGAATTTTCCCTTCGATAGACATCACAGTCCCCTTTGTCTTCTTCGGGTGCAGGTCCAGACCTACTACTACTTGGGGCATGACTTATCCCTCAGAACATTTTTGGCTTGTCGGAGGTTATCAGAACTAGCCTTTATACCGTCTCGGGATTCGTGAGTTTTACTCTTTCTACTGATTGGATCCGCATTGTTTCTAAATTAAAGAACCCCAAAATTTTGGAGCACTGTTCACAAATCAATGATAAGAGCATTTTCTCACGCATGTCGAAAAGACGATTCCTTCCCAGTTCCAATCGGATTCCACTTCGGTGCTTTCAGTCCTTGGTCATCTCACATAGTTGTACACGGTTGCCTCAGATTCGAAAAAGCCTCGGCCGAGGCGAAGCTCTTGCCGCATCAATTGTACCTCTGTTTGATGTCTTGGTCATGACGTTTGATTGGGTTGTTATCGTGCTCAAGCCGGTATCCCTCCTGAAGCTATCGGAACTCAAACACAAGCATCGCGATTCTGTAGAAGTACCAGTTGAAGGAAGTGCAACCGCGTTCCTATGACCATTTTGGATACTTGAAGAAATCGTCGAATTTCTCCGAGATCCTTTACCAAACGAGCTTTGTACCGAGATTGAATTTCGTGCGGGGGCTATCCAGCTAGCGATTTATGGTCTAACAAAAAAATTAGGTCGCTGATTATGGAGGAATTGAATAAAGTCCCGCACTACAGCGGCTATCATGTTAGATGGCTAAGTAGCTAAATCAGTCAACTTCGGGCAAGGAATGTTTTGACGCGAAAAAAGCTAGTCTTGACGCCAACATTCAGAAGAAAAATTCTTAAGAGATATTTATTTTAGTTGCAATTCTTGCTTAACCTTAGCACTAAGCGGGTTTCAATAGTTCTAAACGATAGCTTAAAGCTAGCCGGCCGCACCATTCTCAACATGACAATTTGAGCATAGTTTAGACAGATTTTTAAGAAAAAAGGCCAAAAAAATCTGAAAATCGTCTTTCAATGTTGCCCTAGCCAACGTTTTACCGATGTCGGCCATCTTCTCCTTGTGCGAGGTGACTATTTGACTTTATATTTATGCTGAAACGTACTAAAGCACGACAAGCGTCGCGCCGGCGACTATGAGCACAGCGCCAATCACAATTCTAGGGGTTATCCTCTCGACCTCGCGCAAAAAGAGGCTGGATAAGATTAGGGTGAAAAGAGGTGAGGTGTTTATCAGGGGGGCTACCGCAACCACCTTGCCCAGCCATACAGCACCAAATTGACTCAATATCATAGCTAATTGGAACATGCCCGCCAAGCAGAAGAATTTGACGCTGGTCCTGCTCATTTGCAGCTCATTTTTCTTTCTGCCGAGGGCCAGGTAGGCCATTATGACTAAAAATGCCGCACCCGAGTTTATGGCGCTTCCGATTATTGGCGAACCGATCTCGCTCATGCCCACCTTCTTGAAAATGCTCGCGGACCCGAGTAAGACGGCAGCGGCGAGGGGGAATAAAAGATCTCGCTTCCTCCAGTTGTGCCTTCGACCGCCTTCCGACAAAATCGCTATTCCGACGACAACCGAAATGGTCCCCAGCAGAAGGAGCAACGTGAGTTCCTCCTGAAGCAAGATTATCGCCAGCAACGCAGCAAAGAGCGATTGGGAGCCGACGGCTGACATGGAAACGCCCGCCCCCACCCTCTCTATGGATTTAAAGAAGAGCAGATTGGCAACCGCGGTGGCCAGCACGCCGTCCGCCACAAAAGCCGAAATTGCGAGCGTGCTTAAACTCACCTCCGAGAAGGCGGGAGCGGCCAAAACCCAGAAGCCGGACATCACGATGAGAGTAGTTATGAGAAGTGCGGAGGTCGGATTTGAATTTGTGAGCCCCTTCCTGATCAAAATTGCAAATATTGCCGTGAATGCCGCCGACGAGATCGCGATCAATTGAGCCAGCATGCTAATTCCTACTTTTCAGATTGTCTAAACATAAAGCAAATCAAGTGGGCCTGATAAATAGATAACTATTTTAGAGCCCCCAGACTATCTCAGCTCCGCAGGATTTTAACGCCTCTATCAGGTCCTTCATGCCATCCCTTACGATCTTTTCAGCCGCTTCTTTGCTCTCGCTCGTGTTTGACACATGAATCTCTATGAGCGGTTTGCCCTCATGCCTTTTGGGATGCGACTTAAAGTATGCGAGGGGATTTTTCTTCCTGACTTCATCCAATATAGGCGCAAGCCCGGATTCGGGGATCCCCCTCACGATTAAGCTCCCCTCCCTGAACACAAGCCCCCCCGAAGCTTTGGTTATGATCGGCTCCACGCTTTGAGAAAATATTGCCTCCATCTCCGAGGGAACCCCAGGCAAACATACTATCTTTGTCCCCCCATGCTCGGCCAGGCAGCCGGGGGCCATCCCAACAGGGTTCGGAAGAGCAGCGCTACCCTTCGGGAGGCGGGCCATCTTCCTTCTAGCAGGCGTAAGTTCAAGCGAAAGCGAGGCATACTTATCTTGAATCATTTTTAGGGCTTCGGGGTTCTCCTCAAGCGGGACGCCCAGCGCCCTTGCAACGCCCTCCAGAGTCATGTCATCATATGTCGGGCCCAACCCCCCGGTCGTTATCACCATGAAAGGCTTTCTTTCAAGGGCGGATTTCAAGCTCTGGGAGATTTCGTCAAGACTATCCCCAACGACGACCACCCTCCTGACGTTTCCCCCCAACTCCGTTATCCTTCGGGAGAGCCAGCTCGCGTTGGTGTTCACAACCTTTCCTATCAGGAGTTCGTTCCCTACGCAGATCAGTTCAAATTGGGGCGTCACGTTTTCAATCTCCACTCGCTCTCTTTTATTTTTTCGCGCGGCTTTTTTTGCCGTCCCCTGTGAACCACAGCAACAATAGCGCCAGGATGAGGAATGAGAGGGCAAGCTTCGCGTATGCCACACCAGGGCCGGTCAAAGGACTTATAAATCCCTCTATCAATCCAGCTATCACGAATAAGAGAATGGACACGGGTAAAAGGTTCCACACGTCCTTGAATGCCGATCTCAGTCTATCCGACGCGCCCCCATGGACTATTGCCTGGGCAGCAGAGATCCCCATCCTTATGCCGCATGTCGCTGCGATCAGAAAGGCCGCGAATTCTATGAATGCGTGCGGCAGGATTGCTGAGAGCACCTCGGGGACCTGAACGAATTGCCTGTGGGCGGCGAGGTAAAATGGCAAATAACCCAGCACCACACCGTTCAGGAACAAAGTCGAGACGGTGAACACCCCGAATAAAATTCCAAGCGCGACCATCCACACAGCCAGAACCACGTTATTCACAATTATGTATGAGGCGAGAGGCAGACCGTAGGGCAGCCCGAGAGCCTCTTTCCTCATGCTCTCCATCTGCTCCTCAATCATCCCCGCGATGACGACGCCCGCCCCGCTTTTCCTGAGGGCGCCCACCATGAGGCCCGAGAAGATCGCTATAATAAATATGAGGGCGACCATTAAAGCTAAACGTGAATTGCGGCGGAGGGCTGCCTGGAAACCCCCTCTGAAGCCGCTGCCAGCCCCTTTTCCTTTCCTTCCCCCCATAGCAAGCCTCAGAGGTTGAGTTTCATGAGAGGCGCCAGAATGAGTACGAACACTGCCCCCGCCACGAGGAATGATTTATAAAGCCCAAGGCGGGGCATGCAGAGGTAAAGGGCGATGGAAAACCCAACGTTCGCGATCATCGCAAGCAACACCCCCCTTGTGAGCCTTGTGGCAGAATCTATGCCGTTGTGCAGGTATTCCAGGAAAATCACGCTTCCCGCGCGCAGGGGCGCCCCGGCTATGATGCCGCCGTAGATAGGTCCGAGAAACGAGGCTATCAGAAGCGCTCCAGCCACTATGCTTCCCCCGAATATGAAATCGAGCGCCACGGATTTAATTCTGGGATTCATCTTGACCCCCCAAAACATTTGGGGAAGCCCTATTTGAATTTTTACATCATCGTTTGTTGCCCCAAGCCACGGGCAAAATAAATATTTTCGAGGGTTATTGATTTTTGATAAAATGGTCTTGGGGCAACGCGCTGAGGGCGTTAAAGTCGCAATTGGAAATTTATCTGTTGTGATTAAACGTGGAGACTTGACCAGGGTGAGCGCGGACGCCATTTGCAATCCCGCCAACAGTTTAATGTTTATGGGTGGCGGGGTCGCGGGTGCCCTCAAGAGGGCGGGAGGCGAGGAAATCGAAGGGGAGGCGCTTAAGCATGCACCGGTTCCAGTGGGGAAGGCGATAGCCACGGCCGCCGGAAAGCTCAATGCGAGATGGGTGATTCACTCCCCCACCATGGAGAGGCCTGCCATGCCCACGACTCCCGAAAAAGTTTATCTCGCCACCAAGGCCGCTCTGGAATGCGCCGATCGCTTGGGCGCCAAAAGCATAGCTATGCCAGGCATGGGGACCGGAGTTGGGGAGGTCCCGCATAGGGCAGCCGCGGAGGTCATGTTTGGGGCAATATCCGATTTCTCCCGTTCTTCAAGATCCTTGAGGGAGGTCATCCTTTGCGATCGCGGGGAGGAAATGATAAGTGCATGGGAAATCGCCGCAGGGCTAAAGTAAAATGTCCAAGGATTTACCCTTCGCGGTATTCGATCTCTTCGATGGGCTTTCCCTCATGCGTGCGGGGGGCCAGGTAGTTTATGAGTCTGTCAAGATCCCCCGCCTCCAGCGTCACGACGATGGGGCCAAGCGGGGATTCCCCCTCAGAAAAATTTATCCAGCTCACGAACGCGGCCTGCTTGTTTAGCATAAATTTTATCTTTTCCCCCTTTCCGCTCAACATTATGCTCCTCGCGGCGTCCAATATCTTCTGCCTTCTCAAAAGCATGTGAATTTTATCCAGCGCCGCAATTTCGGTGGACTCACCGACCAGTCGATCCCCCTCCCTCGAGAGCCTGAGCGTCGGGAAGATATTCTTTATCGCCTTTTCGACCTTTGCCTCATCCTCAGTAGGTCTGACTTCGGCCTCCACCCTGACCCTGAACGACAACATGACCACTCCAAAATTTTTTCTAAAATTACTCGCGAATCCACCTTTTCACTTCCAACATTTGAATAGATTTCACGGAATATCTTTCGCTTCCCCGCTTATCAATTTTTGCATAACGCCTGTTACTTTTTCGTGGAGTTCCTCTATGCTTCCCTCGTTTTTTAAGACGAAATCGGCTCTTGCCATCGCCCCCGCTAGCCCCCATTTTAGCTCCCTTTCGTCTCTCCTTAAAAATTCCTCGAGGCTCGAGGCGTCATCGAGCCTCCTCCTCCCCATCACCCTTCTATAGCGCGTTTGTTCACCCGCCTCAACCGCGATGAGGAAGAACCTGTCCCCAAAAGCTCTTTTGAACTCCTCGACCTCCGCCTCGCTGCGAATGCCGTCCACGAGTACGGCCTTCGCGCCTTCGCCTGCTCTCAAAATTTTCGGCAGACATCTTTTGGCTATGGCCGCCGGCCCCTCGAGGCGCCTCAGATCATTCGCCGTTTCGCCGACGTTCGCCTCAGTCAGCTCAATTTTCCTTCTCATGACCTCCTCAATCACGGCTTCCCCCATGTGGATCGAGGGGATGCCGAGCTTCGCCGCCGCTCTTGCGACCTCCGTTTTCCCTGCCCCCTGTAACCCTACCACACCGATGACCAGAAACCCTTCCATCAAAGTTCAACTACAATTAATGTCGTGGTGTTGGTTACTCCCGATATGCTCCTGATGTCTCCGAACACGGCCTTCGTCAGCTTCTCAAGCGAATCGACTTCAATTCGCGCGATGATGTCATACGGCCCGGCAACGCATTCCGCCTTTTTGACCCCCTCCACAGCTTTTATTTTTTTGAAAACCTCCGCAGTTTTCCCAGGCTCGGCAGAAATTAGGCTATACGCATTCACCATTTTTACCCCTGTTAGAGTTATTTTCATGAGAATATTTAGCTATTGCTGAGGCCGAGGCCGCACACACCGGCTGCCTGGCGCGGGGATGTCATGCGGCGTTAAGAAATCTTTTAACTCCAAGCGCTGCGATTTGCCTCAGAGTTTTCATTTCATCCTCAGTTCGCCCTTCCACGACGACCCTGATTTTCGGTTCGGTGCCGGATGGCCTTATTAAAATCCAGCTCCCGTTTTTTCTATTTATTCTGACCCCGTCTATTTCAAGCACTTCGTAGGGGCCGGCGACGCGCTCAATTAAATAATTTCGCATTTTTCTCATGACCCCAGCCTTAGCCTCGTCCGGGCAATAAAAGTCATGCTGGTACATTGGATAGTCAGGTATCTCGGAGATTATCTCAGACAGGGGCTTTTTCTCGGAGGACATCACCTCTAGGATTTTCGCCGCGCCGTAAATGCCGTCCATCCACGGGCCAAATTCTGGGAATATCAGCTTTCCCGGCTCACCGGCGAACACCGCCTTTTGCGCCGGGATTTCGGAATGAATGTCGCCGAGCGGGGTCCTCAGCACCCTACCCCCTGCGCGCTCCACCACCTCCTCTATGGAAACTGACGTGTTAATGCTCGTTATCACTACGCCCCCCCTTCCCCCCTCCACGGCCATTTTTGCGAAAAGTGCTATTAAAGCATCGTGCTTTACGAAGTTCCCGTTTTCGTCTATTGCCGCGATCCTGTCAGCATCTGTGTCATGCGCAAGTCCCACATCTGCGCCCGTCTCCTTCACAGCGCGCATGAGATCCTTAAGGTTCCATGGCTGGGGTTCAGGGTTTCTCCCCGGGAAGGACCCGTCCATCTTGGAGTTCATGGGGACAACCTCGCACCCCAGCTCCTCCAACAAGCGGGGGGTCACATCGCTCGCCGCCCCGTTTGCGCAATCTATTACGACCTTAAAGCCCTCATTTACCTTAACATCTTCTTTTATCGCCTCTATGTACTTAGGGATCGCTTCATCGTAGCCCTCAGCCTCTCCGAGCGATTCCCAGCTTGCCCCCTTTGGGGGGGAGTCAAAAACAAGCCCCTCAATCCTCAGCTCCTGATCATCTACGAACTCCATTCCATCTGCGCTGTAAAATGCGAAGCCGTTGTCCGTGGGAGGGTTGTGGGATGCCGTTATGACGACCCCGCCATCGGCCTTCAGCTCTCTGGTCGTGAAGGCCAGGCAAGGAGAGGGGGCGATTCCGATGTCGATCACGTTTAACCCCCCCGCCAAAGCACCTGAGATAAAAGCTTGGCTTAGAATTTCGCCGGAAGTCCTTGGGTCCCTCGCCACAACAATTTTTCCTTTGCCAACATAACCCGCGATGGCCGCTCCAAGCTTTAGGGCGAGTTCTGGCGTTACCTTGCTTCCGAAAGGGCCCCTCACCCCCCTGGTGCCGAACAAACGCTTTCTGCTCATGTTTATTTGATCAATTTTTTTATCCCCAGCTCTTCTAATTTTCCCTCCCCGGGCACCCCCTCTTGGCCCCACCCTCTCGCCTCGTAGTACTCGTCGAGCATTCTCTCCAGATTTTTCCTTCCAAGCAAGATGCCTCTGCATGGCCCCCTGCTCATCGCCTCTGTCAATAGCCTTGGAGGGAGGTCGTCATCCCTGCGCGAGATTCCATCTCTAACAGCAAGCATGCGCTCAAGATTGTAGATCCTTTCTCCGGTTTTTTCAATCGACGATTTTGAGAAATTCCATCCAGTCACTACGCCCATGATCTGCGCCATCTCCTCAGTGCCTATCACCCTGCTCGCGATAACGCAAACGCCTATAGAGTCCACGGCCGCCCTCATATTCTGCAGGTCGCAGACAAGCTTGGCTTTACCCTCCACCGAAAATCTATCATACTTTGCCTGGAAAACCTCAACCCCTATCGTCCAGGCTTTGAGATGACACGCCCCCCTGCATGACGTCGCATATGCGAGCCCCATCCCCCACGCCCCCCTTGGGTCGTATGCGGGCAACTCTAGTCCTTTAACGTGGATTGCGAATTTTTCCGACCCCCGGCCGATTTTTTTGGACGCTTCCCTGACGCCATCGCATAGCCAGGAGCCAAATCCCTCGCGAAATGCCATTTTTCGAAGCAGCTCCGGGAGGATCTCATAGTTGCCAAACCTTAGCTCCATACCGTCGGCTTCTTCCCTTTTGATCAGACCCCTCTCAAAACACTCCATCGCAAAGCCTACTGTATTCCCGGCGGAGATAGTGTCCATGCCGTACATGTCGCACACCATGTTCGCGGCGGCGATCGCATCTATCCGGTCAATCCCGCAGTTAGCCCCAAAGGACCACAGTGTTTCATATTCTGGCCCCTCCACGACCGTCCCGGCGAAGGGCCCCTCGAGCACGACGCTCATCTTACCGCATGCGATCGGGCATGCATAGCATGCGGTGTCCCTCTTAACCATCTCCTCCCTCATTTTTTTAGCGCTGATTGAAGCCGCCCCCTCGAACATTCCCTCCTGAAAATTTCTTGTGGGCAGAAGTCCTGCCTCGTTTATAGATTCTATGAACTGGGGGGTTCCCCACCTTGTGAAATTTTGTACGGCCTCAGACTCCCTCATTGAGTTTATCAAACTCTGGGCAAGACTTCTCAGCCCTTCCTCATCGGCCACGCTGACCCTTCCATGCCCCCTGACCGCTATTGCCTTCAGCAGCTTGCTGCCCATCACCGCACCCATGCCCCCCCGCCCTATTGATCTGGAATCAGCCTGAATGTTTGCGATTTTCACGAGTCTTTCCCCCGCCGGGCCTATAGAGGCGACCCTGACGCGATTGTCCCTGATGATTTTCCTCAAAGCGTTTTCAGTTTCAATGGTGGTCTTCCCCCAGAGCTCTTCCGCCCCCACCAATTCGGCTTCGCCGTCAACGATCTGTAAAAATTTTGGTTTTTTTGCCGCACCGCGAATTACGACCGCATCGTAGCCAGCAAATTTCAGCTCCGCACCGAAAAATCCCCCCGCGGAGCTGCAGCAGTAAATTTTGGTAAGGGGAGATTTTGTGACCGCGCTCCATCTCGGGCATGCGGGCAGGGATGTCCCCACTGCCGGGCCTGCCGAGATGATCAGCACATTTTCCGGCGATAACGGATCAACCCCAGGACTTAGCTCCTGAGATAAAAAGGCCGCCCCCAGACCCCTTCCGCCCAGGAATTCCCGCGCCAGGTGCTCCTGCAAAGGTCGATCATAAACTTTTTCATAGGTCAAGTCCACATACAAAACCTTTCCAGCATAGCCGAACATATTTATCCGCTCTCCAGATTGAAGTTTAACAACATTTATTTATCTATGGGCTCGGATTAAATCGATTCGATGCAGAGACGCGATTTGATCATCATAGGAGGGGGCCCGGCCGGCCTGACCGCAGGAATATACGCGGCCAGGAGCGGGTTAGATGCGGTGGTCATCGATAAGGGCCTTGCGGGGGGATTGGCCTCGGAGGCCCCGGTGGTTGAAAATTATCCGGGCTTTGAGAGTATTCAGGGCATGTCGCTGATGGACAGAATAAGGGCCCACGCCGAAAAATATGTGGATGTCCATAAATTTGAAACCGCTCAGAAAGTCGTGCTGGACAGGGGGATATCGGTGAGCACCGATAAAGGGGAGTATATCTCTGGCGCGGTTATTTTCGCCACGGGGACGAGTCACAAAAAGCTTGACGTGCCTGGGGAGAAGGAATTCTTGGGCAGAGGGGTCTCTTACTGCCCCACCTGCGACGGCTTTTTCTTCAGGGGCAAAAAAGTCCTCGTGGTCGGAGGGGGAAACACCGCCGCCACAGATGCGATATACCTCAAGCAAATCGGGTGCGATGTTGCCCTGGTTCACAGGAGGGATAGACTTCGAGCTGAGCAGGAGCTGCAGAAAAGGTTGCTCAACCTGGGGGTCAAAATTGTTTGGAATTCCGTCGTTGAGGAGATCAGGGGCAAAGATGTTGTGGAGGCCGTGATGTTAAAAAATGTTAGGGACGGCTCAGAGCTGGAGTTAAGAGTGGACGGGGTGTTCATCTCGGTGGGCGAGGTTCCGAACAGCGAATTGGCTAGATCCATGGGGGTGGCCCTGGACAAGGATGGGTACATCGTCACAGATAAATCCCAGCGCACCAACCTGCGCTTCGTCTACGCCGCGGGGGACGTGACTGGCGGGGTGAAGCAAATCATCGTTGCGTGCGCGGAGGGGGCGACGGCCGCGCTGTCGGCTTTTAACGATCTGAAGGCATGATCAATCGCCGAGAAATCCGTTGGTTCTTTTACTGTTCGAAAGCCTACTCGAAAAGAAGGGAGCGGGGGCAACCACATGGCGCCTGGGGACCAGACCTCCCTGACCGCTTTCGGGGCGCCGGGGTCGAGCCGGTGGAAAGCTTAAGTGAAAATTATTCCCACGTTGCTAGCCCACCTTAAGCTGATTTTTTAGATCATTTTCCTTTCACGAAGTTCCGCGTTTATTCCCCCTATAAATTCGTCCGCCTTCGCAGGAGCCTTTGTTGTCAAGCTCACCAGCACGTAGATCAATGTGGAGAGGATTATCCCCCATATGGGAGGCCCGTACCCAAGAGGTGAAATCTTAAAGAAGTACAAAAGGCCTGTGGCGCCTCCCCCCAGAATCATGCTCAAACAGGCGCCGGCGGCAGTTCCCCTCCTCCAGACGAATGCCCCCATGATCGTGGGCAACTGCACGAGCAGGCCACCTGAGGCCATAACCGAAAGCAGCGTGATCATCTCAATCGGGCGCAAGGCAAAGGCCCAGGTGAGCACGCTCATTATGGCTATGATCAGATAGCGCAGTTTTGACTCAGTCCTCTTTGAGGGGGATGCCGCGAGAGAGGGGTAGACGTCCCTCTCGACCATTGACCCAAGCGATAGCAGTATTGAGTCAACCGTGGTCACCGCAGCGGAAAGGATCCCTATTGTTATTATCAGGGCGATGATGGGAGGGGCAAAATTGCTCAAAAGCGAGGGCATCGCCGTGTCCGCGGGGGTTGCGTTTGGGACGAGCAATCTGGTCACGAAACCGAAGAGGACGCATACTAGGGTATAGATAAATCCAAAGATGAAGAAACCCGAGACCATCCCCCTCATCGAAGCCACAGACTTGGGCACGAAGAGGCGCTGGGAAACCTGAGGGTTCGTTAGCGCGAAAAAGAACCATGGGATGGTGAGCTCAAGAAACTTGGGAAACGTGAAGAATCCCGCGCCAGGGACGGAGAGCAGCGATGGATGCGACCCCTCGATGCTTGAGATTAAATTTGACCACCCCCCTATGAAATTCTGCACCGCGTAAAGCAGGAAGAATACGGAGGTTGAGAGCATCACAATTCCCTGGATTGAGTCCGTCCATGCGACCCCCCTGAAGCCGCCCCAAACCGCGCAGAATGCCATTACGAAGACCATTATCGTTAAGCCAACCTCGTAGGGGATTGCCCCGCCAGAGAGTGCAGCGAGCAGGTATGCCGAGCCGGTCCCCTGCACCGAGATGTAGGGAATGAGGAATATCAGGCAAATTGAGGCCGTGACCACCCCCACGAATTTGCTTTCGTAGCGATCCGCAAGTAGCTGGGCAGGCGTTATGTATCCCCATTTTCTCCCTGCTATCCAAAACCTCGGGGCGAACATGACGAGGAGGAGCATCGTTCCCATTAAATAAGTTAGCTCGAATCCAAGTGCCCCAACGCCGAACGCGTAAGTCATGCCCACCAGGCCCACCATCATGAAAGCGCTGTAGGTTGTTGCGGAATACGTCAGGGCGGCCACTATGCCAGTAACGTTCCTGCCAGCGAGGTAATATTCTTCTGCTCCCTTGCCCGTGCGAATGCGGCCGTAGTGGGCAACAGCCATCATTATTGAGAAATAAAGGATCACGGCCACAAGTAGAAGAAACGGATCTATCATCTGCCTCATCTCCATTTATACAGCGCGATGAAAGCCAGACATGCGGCTGCGATCGTAAGAGTTGGCCAGAATAGAAAACTCCCCGAGATTTTTTGTGTCCCGCTTAAAAGGGTGTAGGGGACCGCGTAGTCAAGCGCAATCAAAACCGCGAATGATAAGAGGAAAATTTTTCGGAAAAGTGAATTTTTCGCTTCAGGCAAAGTTACCGCCCCTTTTTCATTTAGTTGGCCAGCGTATTTAAAAAGTAACAGTTCACCTTTCCGGCAATTGCAAAGGAGGTTTTGGGTATATCCACACGGAGATAGGTATAGCCCGCCCATATCTGCTGCCGACATGATGGTTGTGCTGGTGGATTAAGACTCTGCAGAAACAAGAAGAAACTCGATTCACTGGGCATAACCGCTGTTTTCAGCGACGCCCCATTTGAAATCACGCCCATGTTTATTGGCCAGCCGCATCTCTCAAAGCTAAGCCCGAAAACAAACAGAATGATAAATTTAACGGAGCATTACAAACGCCCGATTATTTTCATTTTACTTGAGAAACTAGAACTTCGAAATCGTTCTTCAATTTTTTGAATTTCTTTTTTTGATATATGACGATGGCGATGAGGATGGCGATGTTCAAAACTGCTACAAAAATTAGTTCAGAAAAACTACGAAAATAAAAAATTTCAGAAAAACTAGGAAAAGCTTCACGCCCGAAAATATACCAGACAATATACGAGACAATATATGTTATGGTGATAGCCCCAACTACCGCAGCAACCAATATTAGAATTTTCGTTTTTAGGGAGATTTTCCACACATCACTGAGGTTCAGCTTCCCCCCTTTCCCACGAGGGAAACAGCCCGGTTATCTTTGTCAGGTTTCCGGAGGGTATATCTAAGTTCACTGTTCCAGGGACCCTTCCACCAACGAATTACCCAATATAATCCCCAAACTGCCTCGCATGACCTACATTTGATGTAATAAACTATGCTTGAATCTCCCTGGGGGACGCTCAGAAGGCTCAGGGGGGTACCATCGTAACCCAAATCGGAACCGCAGATCGGACACGTTGGAAAATTTCTCTTAAACTCAGATGCTAAATATTCTTCCCCTCTTTGCCACGCCATCTTGATCACGGGGCTATTGTTTCACGAGCACGATTCCATCTGGGCCCAATTCCAGTTGCTCCACCAGCTCCCAACTGCCGCCTTTTTGGAGAAGTGTATGAGCGATGTAAAGCGTATTCCCATCAGGGGAGAGTTTGAAAACCGTTTTCTCAAGTGGAACGTCCCTCATGCCGGTATACACTTTTGTGATGGTATGGTCACTGACTTTCCCACCATCGGGATCCAGTGCTAGGAAGATAGGCCAACTGTGCTCATATTGTGGTAAATCCATCCCGCCGGGGAACCAGCCGTACCTCCCAGGTGAGGAAAGCCGGGTCTCAGGAGAGTCGGTAAGATATCGACCACTCACAATTTCAAACCACCCATCGACGGTATGAACGGTATCGCCGCGCTGCTCTAGCTTCAGGTAAAGATACCCTGTATACCCTGCTTGCGGGACTCCCCACACAAAAGTTCACGAAATGTACAGGGGTGCGGGGACATCCACTCGCCGGAGAAAGGACCGCCGCCTCCGATATTGATAAAAATTATAAAGATGATGATGGGGACAATGATGATGGGTAGAATCTTCCAGACTTTGAAGGGTTTCTTTGTTTCCGGGGCTTTAGCTACCTGTGGTTTAACCTCCGGCTTTGCCTCAGGTTTTTTCGATCCTTGGATGCGGTTTTCCGAACTCCACTGGGCCCTTGGGGGGACGATAAACAACTCTTCCCTTAAGTTTCTCCTCAGAAAGCTCGCGTGGCCTCTTTTCGGAAAGGCCATCCCTTTACACCTTTTTCACCTTTAACACCGAAATTACAACTGGATTTAAAATCTCCGGCCCACCCGGATAAGTAGGCTGCACACTTTTAGAAGTACAACTTATATGGTCCTCTGTCCAACCTCCTTTAAGAATTTCATCACCAATTTTTAATTCGATATAATCGCCCATAACTTTCCCGGTTACCGGGGGAGAGAAAGTTTTGCCTATCCATTCTTTAGAAATCAGCTGGCCGACACTAACCACTGTCAATTTTATAGTGCCATTAACGGTGTCTCCAGCTTGGGTCAAATTCATCTCGACATCGTAATAAGTTTCTGACCCTGAAAGCTTGTTACCTTCTTTTGACGCAGTCCAAGAGACAAGACCCTGTCCAGGAATCTCACTTATCCACGTACCTGTTACATTGGGTTGGTGGACACCCAATCCCCCGACATAATAAAAAATACCAAAACCGACGCCAATAATAACTGCAACTATTGCTAACACACTCTTTGCTCCTATCACTGTTTTGCTCATTACGGGTGCCGCGCGTGTTGCTATCTTGGCCGGAGTTTCTTTGTGCTTGATGAGAACCCTTTTCGCAACAGGACTTACTTTGAAGGTTTCCCTTGGCCCCTCCCCAGCCTTGAGAGTCTCTTCAGGCTTCTGTGGCTTAGGGCCAAACTCCGCCGGACCCTTCGGGGGGCGATGAACAACTCTTACCTTAAGTTTCTCCTCAGGAAGCTCGCGTGGCCTCTTTTTCGGAGTAAGGCTCATTTTTCTATCCATTTTCAATTTTCCCAAGTCATTCTATATATCCTTTCTCCTTCAGCTTATCGATCGTCGCCTTCAGCCTGGCCTCTCTCAGGCCCAGTTCCTCGCTCGCCTGCGGAACTGAGATTTCTCCACCATGCCTGTCAATATAATCTAAAACTTCCTTCTCCAAGTCCGTTAATGCTGGAGAAGGGGTTGGCTTCTCTATATATCCCTTTTCCCTGAGTTTATCGATGATTGCCTTCAGTCGGTCATCCATCAGTCCTAATTCCTCACCAGCTTCTGGGATGGAGATTTCTCCGCCATGTTTATCGATGTAATCCAACACTTCCTCCTCCAAGTCTGTCAACGGTGGGCGGGGTGGGGCCGCGGGCTCTGCTCCCATTTTCATGCCCCCTAAATCCAGCGATTTCCAGAATTCTTCTTTATAACCCTCATGCCACCTGTCACCTTTTTTGACCAGGGAACTGGCCCGCAGGTCCTTGTCAGGCTCCACGAGGAGGTATCTGCGTTGCGTCTTCCAGCCTAGACCCTCAACAATCAGCTTCCAAACCGTCATGCATGACCTGCATTTGAAGTGGGGGGTCGCGAACTTTGTGGCAACGTCGTAACCTAGGTCAGAACCGCAGATCGGACACGTTGGGAAAGTCCTCTTAAAGTCGGATGCCCACCATTCCAGCGCCTTTTGCTTACGTTCACCCCACATTTATTCACGGCTGAGGCTTCATTGGCTTAATCTCATTTTTATTTTCTCTTTCCTTTTATAAATCTGATACGGTGGCTTGGACCTCCTTCGAATTTTTGACTTCTCCAAGATTTTCACGTTGAAAGAGCCCTCATTTCGCGACCGTCGTGAGAAATCAATTCACGATTTCTGTACCTCAAGAAACTTGTCCACGGGGTGGGACAGCCCTCGTGAGATACTTGCAGCTGGAGATGGCGAGCAGCTCTGCGCTATCGTCGGCGGGATAGTGTAGCCGCCCCTGCCGGCTTTGGTGGCGTCAATGGTCACGTCCCCCTCACGAAACGCGATCTGCCTGTAGACGGCAGTCCCGTCCTCCTCCGGGGTCATCCCGAGGCTCTCCCGCTTCAGCCCGAAAGTCGCCTCCAAGTCCTCGATGATAGCACCCGACTCGCTCTGGCCATGGAAGGGACCGACCTCCCAGCCCTCTGCCGTGTAATTTCCCTGGGGGTAGCGAACTTACCGCTCTTGATGAGTTCCCTGGCAAAGTCGGCCGTGCAGAGCAGCTGCGCGATCTTTTTGATCTGCTTCATGCTCCCAGCCGACCTGATGCCGTAATGTGGCCCGAGGACAACGCTTTACATACACTTCTTCAAGAATAAAGACCAATGTAACCCGTGACTGTTCCAAATAATCCTATTATGCCTAAAAGGATTGGAATGTAACAAAGAGTTCTTTCTTTTTCGCTTGCCAGCTTTAGTGCAATTCCGCCAATTATTATAGCCGGAAAACTACTACACGCTGCGGCGAGGGTATTATATTTTTCAAAGTAAAAGCCAAAGTACCAAATATTGACGGCGAGAATGATAATGCCCAATATACCAAGAACTATCCCTAAATAAGCAAGTGGTCTCGCCATACTCTTTTTTGCCTCAGCCAATTCAATCCTTTTTTTGAACCCTAGTATTCTAAGCGATTTCCAGAATTCTTCTTTATAACCCTCATGCCACCTGTCACCTTTTTTGACCAGGGAACTGGCCCGCAGGTCCTTGTCAGGCTCCACGAGGAGGTATCTGCGTTGCGTCTTCCAGCCTAGACCCTCAACAATCAGCTTCCAAACCGTCATGCATGACCTGCATTTGAAGTGGGGGGTCGCGAACTTTGTGGCAACGTCGTAACCTAGGTCAGAACCGCAGATCGGACACGTTGGGAAAGTCCTCTTAAAGTCGGATGCCCACCAATCACACCCCATTTATTCACACCTGAGGCTTCATTGGCTTAATCTCATTTTTAATTTCTCTTTCCTTTTATAAATCCTCTCCCCCCAAATTGCGTCGATTTAATCGGCTCTTCTCTATGCAGTTCTTATGGTTGAATATCCTCCATATTCTTTGACCCCCTGATGTTCGATCCGCTTATCGAAGAGTTCGTTTATTGCTTTAATCAACTTGTAGCTCTCCCTTTTCTTCAAGAATATTCGGTTCCCTTCATTTTCAAAATCTCATAGCCCAAATTCGGCAACATGTTAAGTGGGTCTTAGCCTTACACTTCATCCGCTTAGTTGTTTGCAGAACTCAGGAATTAGGGTCTTGAAGGCCCGAAATAAACCTTTGAGCACCTCGATTCTATACCTAAGAGCTTCGGCCCGATGTAGTCGACCTTTTCACCGCTGATCTTCTAGAGGTTTCCGGTGGGTGTGGGGGCTCAGTTTCTCTATCGAACCCCTGCTTTTCGAGCAAAGCGATCTGGCTGTTGATTTTTATGCTGAAGATCGCTTTCGCTTTTTGATTTTTATCAGTAACTAATCGATCGGCCGGAGACAGAATACAGGTTTCGAAACTTTAAGATGGTGGGCCCGGAGGGATTCGAACCCTCGAACTTCGCCTTTTTGCGGCTTCGCCCCGTCAAGGCGACGTCATAACCTCTAGACCACGGGCCCCTCATGGTGGACCGGGCGGGATTTGAACCCGCGACCTCCCGCATGCCAAGCGGACGATCATTCTGGTGATGGGAACTTTCCCCTCATTTCCAGGCTGATCTACCGGCCCACCAATCAAAGATTATTTGAATTTATACTTAAATCTTAAACCGAACTCATGCATTCCAAAATTTGCCCCCAATTCCCAAAGCAGTTGACTTTTGCTCAAGCAAATGCGCGAGGATGGCGCGGCCCTACCTAAGTCTTACCCCTTGGACATTTTTCACTTTCCATCTGTAGCGCTTTATCCTGCTCGAGGCCCCGTAGCCACACGCGGCGCAAACTTTTCTCTGGACGTGATAGGCCCTCCTGCCACATCTCCTGCAGCGTATATGCACGACCTTGTGCTTTTTCCCCATCGATGCCGTTCCCTTTACCATTCAAAATCACTCCGCGGGCGAGATGAAAACGACATTGTCACCCCTTATTACCATGGTGCCGTAGCGTTTTGTGACATCGTTCCCCTGGAGCTCCTCAGCCTCCTCCAGCACGAGGTTTAGGTGAGGGTCAAAACCGGCGAGCTTTCCCCTCAATTCTCTCCCGCCCTTCAAGCTCACCAGCACGGGAGAGTCAAGCGAGCGATTGAGCACATCCAAAGGTCTTTGTGGCGACATTGGAATCATCCAAAACCTTAACTACAGCATATTTAACCTTATCGGCGGCGCGATGAAGGCTTGCAAAATTTGGAAAGTGTTTCTCTTGCTGTATGAAAATTCAGCGGCAAATTTCATATTGAAGCAATTTTCCCAGAGTTTTTTTAGCGCCGCCGCTTACATTTAACCGATTGAAATTCAGGGGAAAAAGATGAGAAGATTTCAGCTCAGGAAGAACCAGATCAAGCAGCTTATTTCCGAGTTAGGGGCGAAGTTGAGCATCCCTCCGGAGATGAGGGAGGCGAAAAGCGTGGAGGTAATCAGGCTGGGCAACGATCGCGAGATGATCAATTTTGAAAATAAATTTTTCCTCATTAAATCTCCGCAATGGATCGTCCCGATCGTGAGTCTGGCTGACCTTTTCAATTTAAAGAGGGTCATCGTCGATATGGGGGCCGTGCCTCACGTGGTGAATGGGGCGGATGTCATGTCGCCCGGAATTGTCAGGGCGGATGAGGGCATTAAAGAGGGAGATATCGTAGCCGTTGCCGACGAGAGGCACGGGAAGGTTATCGCGATAGGTTTGGCCCTTGTCGGGGGCGAGGCCATGAAGGCCCCAAAGGGAAAAGCGGTGAAAAATTTGCACTACGTAGGGGACGACGTGTGGCGGCAATGGCGCGAGCGGCTCTCACAGCCCAAAGGATGATCTCCTCAAAAAATCTGCATTGCACCTCTAAAATTAGAGAATGCGAGCCAGTCTTTTTAAAAATGCCCTCTGAGAGTTTCCTGGGATCGTTGGCTTTTTTCCATAGACCATGTTATCATACAAAAATCTTCGGGTTTTTGATTTGAAACTGAACAAGATTACTCATTTGCGTGCGTTCAATAGCGCCTACCGTCCTGCAGCCCTGCTTCCTCCATGAGACCCGGTTGCATAGATCGATCATCTTTAGGAAAACCCCTTCTGAGAAAATTTAAATAGAGGGAAAACCTGACAATTGCCAGAGGTAACAGATGCAAGCATTAAAGAAAATATTTACAAGGGCTCCTGCGAGGCCGCAGACGGAGGAGGTTGAATCAGAGGTACCCATATTAGAAGTTGAGGAGACGGCGGGGGAGGAAGCGGCGGAGGCGGGCAAGTTAGAGCCGATATACGTCAAGAGCGTAGACCTGCAGAGCCTCAACGATGTTCAGATCATAGCCAACGAACTCAAATCCGGAAATATTGTGATAATCGATATCACAGCTTTGATGAACCAAGATCCGGCTGAGCTAAAGAGGGCAATAGACCAATTAAAGGGGATCTGTCACGGCATAGGGGGGGACATAGGCCGCCTCACCGAGTCAAAGGTGCTAGTGACCCCAAGGTTCATCAGAATACAGTTCAAGAAAGCGGCAGCTTAATGGTGGCAAAATTGGGGAAAAGGGGGTTCGTTATCCCCGCCCAGCGGTGTCCATCTTGTAACGCCGAAAGATTTACTGTAAGAGGTGAAATTAGAAAAATCCCCCATTTCGGTGAGACCCTCCTCACCCTCGCTTCTTGCAGCAGTTGCGGGTTCAGACATTCCGACGTCATGAGTCTGGTCGAACGTAAGCCCACACGATATGAGTTCGAGATCTCATCCAGCGATGACATGAAGGTAAGGGTAATAAAGTCGAGCACAGGCATAATAAAGATACCCTCGTTAGGGGTGACCATAAAGCCAGGCCCAGCGGGCGAGGGTTTCATCTCAAACATCGAGGGCGTGCTCAAACGCGTGGAAAGGGCGATAAAATTGGCGATGCAAAACGCTACTGAGGAGCAGATTAAGCGCGGGAGCTCAAGATTAGAAAAATTGCAAAAGGTGCTGAATGGGCAGCTTAGGGCAAAAATAATTGTTATAGATCCCTCCGGGAACAGCGCGATCATAGATGAGAGGGCCAAAAAGCAGGAGTTAAGATCTTGACAGCTTTATCAAAAGTTAAAGATCAAACTTCCTCCGCTTCAGGCGCACTACCTCAGCCTGATAGCCTCTAAGTTCATCGGCGCCCTGGTTTCAATTTTAAACAGTTTGTGAAACGCACTCGCAAGGTCCGCGCACTTGTTTTCGTCGCCATGTACGCATATGATCCTTTCAGGCTTTGGTGAAATTCTCCTGACGTAATTTAGGAGTTGGGCGCGGTCGGAATGCCCGCTGAACCCCTCGATCGTCTTTATCTCCATGTTTATCTTGACCTCCTCGAACTTCCCCCCTTCCGTTCGCAGCGGTATCTCCTTCCATCCCTTTTGGATGCGCCTGCCCAGGGAACCCTCCCCCTGGTACCCGACGAAGATAAGCGTGTTCTTAGGATCGCCCGCGAGCGCCTTGAAATATTCTATAACAGGCCCCCCGCTCATCATGCCCGCCGTGGACAAAATAACGCATGGGCCTTCCTCTAAAACTTTGGCCCGCTGGTCAGGACCTGAGACCTTTATGAACATGTCGGACAGGAAAGGATTAATGTCCTGATGGAATATTTGATCGCGCAGCTCCGGTGACAGATACTCCGGGTAGGCAGTGTGTATCGCGGTCGCCTCCCACACCATGCCCTCGATGAAAACCGGGACGCTGTCCAGCATTCCACCGCGCCTGTAACTCTCAAGCAGGACCATCATTTCCTGGGCCCTCCCAACAGCGAAAACTGGCACCAGAACTTTTCCCCCTCTTTTAGCAGTTTCAATTACGGTGTTAAGAAACTCCTTTTCCGCTTCACTCCTCACAGGATGAATGTCCTCAGCGCCTCCATAGGTGCTGTCGGTGATCAAGGTTTCTACCCTCGGGAAAATGTGGGTGGCCGGGGAGAAGAGGCGCGTGCGATCAAATTTCATGTCGCCTGTGTAAACTAGGTTGTAAAGCCCATCCCCTATGTGCAGATGGGTTATCGCTGATCCCAGAATATGGCCTGCGTTGTGGAAAGTTATTCTTACATCTGGCGAGATATCTGTGACATCGCCGTAGTCTATCGCGACTGTATGCTGGATGAAGTTCCTGATATCCTTTTTGTTGTATGGCAAGGGCTTATCCTCCCTCTCCGCTATCTCCACGTAATCAAGCTGGAGCAGGACCGAGAGATCCCTTGTGGGGGGCGTGCAGTACACCGGGCCATCGAATCCATATTTGAACAGATAGGGGACCATGCCTACATGGTCCAGGTGGGCATGGCTCACGATCACCGCGTCGAGCTCTGGCAATTTCAGTTCGGGCATTTCAAGGTAGGGAAAAGCCTTATCCTCAGACGCTATGTTAACCCCGCAGTCAAGCAAAACGTTGCTTTCGGGGGTTTGCAGCAATATGGCGGACCGACCGACCTCGCGGGACCCGCCGAGCATGCAGATCCTCGCCCAGTCCCCCCTCCCCCTAGCTTCCCTGTGTATCCGCTTCCCTATTTTCTTCATGAGGTCTTTGCGCTCGGCGCTTGCCTGTATCATGGACAACCTGATTGTCCTCACTATATCAGATTTGAGCGGGGGGCTTCTGACGATTCTGGGGGTCCAGCTTATCTTCCTCATTATTTCACGGAGCAGGGACCCGCTTTTTCCTATTGCTATGCCGGGTTTTTGAGTCTCTATGGTCACCTCCCCTATATCCGGGCTGAAGATGATGTCGGTGATCCCTGCCTCCTCAGGCACCATTTCCCTTATTGCCTTTTCCGCCTCCTCCTGTGGGGTCAGGATTGATGGATCAGGCCTGAGGGTTATGCGTTTCTTTATCTTCTTCGCCAGCTCCCTGACCATATCTCCGTTCTGCATTAGCAAATTTAGGTTGCGGCAGTAGAGGACCACCCTTGGCCCCTCGAAATCTATGTCAGATATAGCCCCAGCTAATTGCATGTCCTCCTTTACAATTCTTTTAATTTCGTCCAGTAAAGCATTTGCCGACATGTAAACAACCGTCTAGCATAAGACCTAAGATTGGTGGTTGATCATGCCAACTTTCTGATCTCTTCAGGGGGGAGCTCTCTATAGCCATCCCTCGTTATTGTAGCCACCTTTATCTCATTCCCCGTTGCTATGTCGCGCTTCATGGCTGTTTTGACCGCCCTTATGGCTATTGGAAGGGCCTGTTTTACGGTCATGTTTTCGCTGAATTCACCCTCAAGCACCCCGTATGCCACAGGTGAGCCAGAGCCAGTTGAAACCATTTTGTCTTCGACCAGGGAGCCATCCAAGTCTATAAAATAAACCCTTGCCCCGTCACCGTCTACCCCCCCAACTATGAGGTTGGCTATGAATGGGAACATGCGATAGTAATTGAGCACATTTGCGATGAGCCTCGCGGCAGCGTTGACAGGCATAGGTTCGCCCTCCCTCATGGAATAGTAGCCCATCTCAACCTTCAATATGTCGACCAGGCTTTGGGCATCCCCAACTCCCCCAGCTATGGTCATCCCTATGTTTTCGGAAACCTTGAAAACCTTGCGCGCCTCCTTGCTGGCGATTAGATAGCCAGCGGTCGCCCTACTGTCTGAAGCCAGTATTACCCCATCCTTGCAGGCTAGACCTACGGTCGTCGTACCCTCAAGGTATTTTAATCGCTCCTTTTCCAATTGAATACCTCTGATCCGAGAAGCCATTCAGAAAGCTACATTTATTGTCAGCGTCATCATATATAAAAATTTTTACCCCGTGAAAACCTCTTCTGAACGGGAGGTTCGTCCTTAGCCGCATCCAGGGCTTTTCGAAGGGGCGGCATCTTTCATGAATTAAAGCATGAGTGAATACTTCGATGGCGCTGCCAATTCATTCGGATGTCTTGGGAGGGGTGGCCTCTGAGCGGTAAAGCAGGAATAGCAATTTTTCACTTTATCCAGCTGTTAGGGTTGAACTCAGACGGCGGATTATAAAAAATTTTTGCGTGGCCTTCGTTCAAAAGCTTCTGGTTGATGTTTACCCAGCAATCGTTCAATTCGACATAAGCAACCGCCAGCACCCTACCATATCTATCCTTTGGGCTTAGGTCGTCCACATCCAGAAGGACTCTTTTTCCCAGACAAATTTGAGCCAAAAAATTTCTGGCTTCGATGGCCGCAGGACCAGAGCCGATTTCCGGGGCATCCACACCCACAAGGCGGATCCGCTCGCCGTTGATCTTAAGCGTGTCGCCGTCTATCACCTCCGCAACTATCCCGGCCCTCTCAAAATGAGGCATTTGGCGGGGAGTCTTTGATTCGTTTAAATTGGGGCGTGCCGAATAATCCTCTCCCCAAAACAAAGCAGATGAGACAAGCCCTGCTACGGCGACGAAAAAGATCATGATCCACAAATTCCTGTGGCGAACGGTCATTGGGGGCCTCCATTAATTCAGAAGCACGTAGCGTGTACCCGCTTTTCGAAGTCACCGGTTTCTAAAATGTTTTGGCGGGGGCTGCTTATAAGCGAAGAATAATTATGCGCCTGTCTCCCCCTCTTTAAACGTTATGCCATGCGGGCATGCGGGCGCACGATGACGCGCAGCAAGCTAAAAAAGTTAGCGAGGCGGCTCGCAACCGTAAAGGGCGCGTAAAAGCCCAAAAAAAGGGCGATGTAACCACCACCAAAAACCGTGTCAAACCGCATCATTCACTGGAAAATTGTTATTTGGGCATAACAACGCTTTCGGTGCCCCCCTGTGCGCGGAATGGGTCGCCTAAGGTCGAGGTGAGCAAATACAGCAAGTCTAAGCACGCTTACAGGTGCAGGGCCTGTGGGTTTTAGGCCGGACGCTACTAGTGGCGAGCTGGAACATAGCTAAACGGCGAGGCACGTCCCCGCCGACCGCTGGCGTTTTCAGCGGCAGCCGAGGGGCCTGTAGCTCCAGCGAGACTGCCCGAGAAGCCAGAAAAAACCTACGGAATTTTAGGATGGAGAGAATTTAGAGGCCAAATTACTTCACCGCTTCGATCTCGAATAGCACCCTGTTGATCGGGTCAGGGCACGCCGAGTAAACCTTTCCATTCTTGGCCCAAGGCAGATTTGCCCCGAAGTTGACCGCCATTATATTTGGCAAAATAGCACAGAATGCCTCCAAGCATATTCGCCCCTCTACGGTCACTCCATCGACTATGAACTCGTCCCCCTCCTTTAGTCCGGCCGCGCATTTTCCCTCCACCTTTTTTACCCTTACAGCGCATTTATGCGGCAGAAAATCACCCATATTTTTCTCCTTTTTATGGTTAAAAATCTTGAGCAAGTTTACATTGATTTCAGCAATTGTCCATAAGTTTTTCTCGAAAGCCATCCTTTTAAGGGCGATACTTCATAAATGGAGAATGTCAAATTTGACTGGGTGGGAGAGTTGCGGTTCGAACTCAGCGCAAAATGCGCATTCAGCGGGGAAATTCTCGGCGCAAAGCAGGCCATAGGGGATACAATAGCTAAAGCTGGGCCCCTGCTCGTCAAAGGCGCCCCCAGGGGTAAAGAGGAAGGGGCGGCGAGGGTAGAGGGCTGGAGCGTTGAGGGCAACGAGATAAGGCTTAAAATAAGCTCCGGCAGATATGTTCGCGCTCACGATGCGCTGCTCAGGCTCATGAAGAAAATCAGCGCTGTGCTCGGGGAGAAACACAAAGTGGGCCTGCGTGAGATTAAGGCCATAGAATACAGGATCTTCTTCCCCAGTCAAGGGCTCCCCGAGGAAACTCGGAGGAAAATAAAAGAGCTGCCGTGCGAAGTTGAGTTCTCTCAGGATGGATTTACGATAGTCCTCCGCGATTTGGGCGAGGCTGAGATAAAAGCCCGCGTCGTCGATAGGCTGGTGGGCTTGGCCGAGGAGATTTTGACGAGTGCGCCCAAACCTGCACCAGTGGCTAGGGTCGTGGCACAAGGCCCGCCCGTGGAACATCCATTTCGCGAAGATCCGTTTGAGGTTGCAAAGAAATTGGGGTGGATAGATCAATTTCCAGGCAGAGGCCAGTGGATTTACGCCGCGCCCTACACAAAACTGCTCATGACAATTGAGGACATGATAATCGATCAAATAGCTCTCCCGCTAGGATTTCAGGAATTCATGTTTCCAAAGTTGATTCCTCTTGAAGTTATACAGAAGATGCCCGGCTATCTCGACGAGTTACCCGAGGGAATGTATTATGTTTGTCCTCCTCCGAGGGACCCGGAAGTTTTCTCAAATTTTAAAAAACGTCTCAAGCTGACAAAAAAGATCCCCTCAGATGAGCTCAAAAATGTTTTAAAGGAACCGGCCTACGTGCTTGCTCCGGCCCAGTGCGAGCCTTTCTATGAGTTTTTCAGCCACAGAACGGTGAGGCTGGAGGATCTCCCATTCAAAGTGATGGACAGGAGCGGATGGACTTACCGGTGGGAGGGGGGAGGCGTTGAGGGTTTTGTTCGCACCCAGGAGTTCAGGCGGATCGAACTCGTTTTTATAGGTGCACCAATGGATGTTGTAAGAATAAGGGATGAGGTCAGGGACAAAAGCATAGAACTTGTTGAGCAACTGGGCATGGAGTGGCGTCTGCTTGTGGCCACGCCTTTCTACCTCAGGGGAGGGGGGATAGAGGAGGACATTTCGGACAGCACGAAGGTTGCCACTTACGATATAGAGGTGAGGCTCCCATATAAGGAAGATTGGCTGGAGATACTCTCACTAAACGTTCACCGCGGTAAATTTGTGGAAACGTTTAAAATAAAAGAGGTAAAAGGGAGGGAGGTGTGGACCGGGTGCTGCGGATTTGGCACGACCCGATGGGTGGCGGGCTTTTTAGCTCAGCACGGGTTCGACCCAAATAGGTGGCCAGAAAGTATAAGAGGCCGGATAGGCCAATTGCCAAAAGTGTAGTTGAAAGGGAGGGATTGGATGCCTGAGGAAGCGCCGAAGAAACCGAGGGTGAAGGGCTCGTGGCGAGAAAAGAAATGGTACGAGATTATAGCGCCCTCCATGTTCGGCAATGCGAAGGTTGGGGAGTCCCCCTCGAACGATGAAAAGGATGTAATAGGGAGGGTCTTCGAGACCACCCTGGGGGACATAATAGACGATTTCTCAAAGTCCCACATCAAGCTTTATTTTCAAGTTGAGAGGGTGGAGGAAAATCGCGCTTTAACGAAGTTTATAGGCCATGATATGGCCCGGGATTATGTGCGAAGCCAGGTAAGGAGGCGCGCGACAAAAATTGGAGACATATCAACAGTGACAACTCAAGACGGGTACAAATTGCGAGTCACCTCAATGGTCATCTCCCTCCGCAGGCTCAAAAGCTCACAGATCAGGGAAATTCGCTCGGGCATGCGAGAAATCGTCGCGCAGCGGTCAAGCGAGAGGACATTTGACCAGTTCATCCAGGAGGTTGTCCTCGGTAAGCTTGCGGCGGACATATACAAGGTCGCCAAAAAAATTTGCCCTGTAAGAAGGGTCGAAGTCGTTAAGACAAAAGTTCTTGCCTCCCCATCGACCCCGCCTTCCATCCAGCCCGCCGCCACCCCCCCGCTTCTTCAGGGTGATTTAAATAGTCAAATTTGAGCCACATTCTTATAGGTTAAACATCAAATTTTAAGATGGGTTGGGATGAAGGCCGTTATTCTGGCCGCCGGGCTCGGCTCGCGGATGCGCCCGCTAACGTTCACCAAGCCAAAATTTTTGTTGCCCGTCGCCGGTAGGCCAGCTTTGGATCATGTATTATCCCTCATGAAGAACTCCGGGATAAAAGAAATTTGCATGATCGTGGGCTATGGCAGAGAGCAGATCATCGATCGCTATGGCGACGGTTCAAGATTCGGGGTTAAGCTTACATACGTGCATCAAAAGGAACTCCTGGGCACGGCGAACGCTTTAGGCCTAGCGGAGGAATTTGTCTCTGGAGAAAATTTTTTGGCGATCAACGGAGATACGCTTGTTGATCAGGAGTCCCTAAATCTTTTGATAAAAAAGCATGAAGAGGTCTCCTCCGACAGGGAGTTCGGCGGAGTCATGGCGACGATTGCGGTTGATGAGCCGGAGCAATTCGGGATTGTTTTCTTGGAGGGGAACAGGGTGAAGGAGATAATAGAAAAGCCTAAGGAGATCTCAAGCAGGCTGGCCAACGCAGGGGTGTATATCTTCTCTCCGGAAATATTCGACGCCATTAAAATGACGGGAAAATCCGAGCGAGGGGAATATGAGCTGACTTCCTCAATTCAGATTCTCATCAACCGCGGGAGAAATGTTTACGTTTCCCCTTTGTCGCTCTGGGCGGACATAGGCAGACCATGGGATCTGCTTGTGGCGAACGAGTATTTCCTTAAAGGTCAGAGGGGGTCGATACATGGCAAGGTTGAGATGGGCGCATACATCGAGGACAGCGTTTATGTTGGCGAGGGCACGAGGATCCGCTCAGGATCTTACATCGAAGGCCCCACCTTCATAGGGGGAAACTGCGATATAGGTCCAAACTGCTTTATAAGGCCGTGCACCAGCATAGGGGACAACGTGAGGATAGGCAACGGGGTTGAGATCAAGAACAGCATCATAATGGACAACACCCATATCGCCCATCTCTCATACGTCGGGGACAGCGTCATAGGTTGCAACTGCAATCTTGGGGCGGGCACAACCATCGCAAATTTGAGGTTGGATGAAAGCGAGGTTAAGATGGAGATAAGTGGCGAGGTTATAAGCACTGGCAGGAGGAAAATGGGGACAATAATCGCAGATAACGTTAAGACGGGGGTAAATTGCATGATAAACCCCGGCGTAAAAATTGGGCCAAATGCGGCCATAGGTCCCGGGGCAGTGATTTATGAGGACGTGCCGCCAAATGTTTTTGTGATAGCGAGGCCGGTGATCGAGAAAAGAGCTTGGCCGAGCAAGGATGAGGATATGCGAGCTTAAGAAGGAGATCGATTTGATCGAATATGATTTTGAAGAGTTTCGGAGAAAATTTCCTAACTTGGCTAAGGAGATCGAATGGCAATCACAGCGTATTCCAATAGACTCGGTGCGCACCGATGGAAAAGAGGCGGAAAAAGAGACTTACCTAGAGCAAGGGTTTGAGCCATCAGCGGTGGATTTCATCAGGCGCTGTGACACCGAGCAGCAGGCGCTCGAGATAATAAATTTTCTGGAGGAGCGGAAGGAAATTGAGCACGAGTATGCGATGAGGTTAAGGAGGCAACTGATCGTGATGGGGCTGCGCAGTTTCGGCTCAAAGAAGCGCCCCGGATACTATTTGCAAAAAGTGCATGTTTTATAACTCAAAAAATTCAATTAGAGTCAAAATTTAAAGCGGGCGTGCGGATGCTCGAAATTGGGTTGGTGGGAAAGCCCAATACAGGCAAGACGACGTTTTTTAACGCGGCAACGCTTGCGAACGCGCCGGTCGCCGGGTATCCATTCACAACCATAGATGCGAACGTGGGCGTCACTTATGTCAGGACAAAGTGTCCGTGCAAAGAATTCAAGGTAAAGTGTAACCCCCAAAATTCCAAGTGTATTGATGGCATCAGGTACGTGCCAGTCAGGATCATAGATGTTGCCGGGCTTGTGGAGGGCGCGCACATGGGGAGGGGATTGGGCAATAGGTTTCTCGACAATTTGAGGATGGCCTCCGCCCTGATTCATGTCATAGACGCGGCAGGTTCGACCGACGCAGATGGAAAGCCATGCCCTCCCGGGACCCACGACCCAATAAAGGACATCGACTTCCTGGAGGCGGAGATAGTTTTTTGGTTTCGGGATCTCCTGGCGAAGGACTGGGCTAAATTTACGCGGCGCGCAAAGTACGAGGAGCTGGATCTAATCAAAGCAATAGCTGAGAGGTTTAGCGGTTTGGGCGTTAAGGAGGGGCAGGTGGCAACTGCATTGCGCAATGCGGCTGTGGACAAGGAGAACCCCGACAAGTGGTCCGACGACGATATCTTCAGATTCGTGTATGAGTTGAGGAAGATCAGCAAACCCATCATGATCGCTGCGAACAAGGCAGATCTTCCAGAAGCGGAGATTAATGTCAAAAGAGTTCGGGATCGCGGTTATTTTGTGGTGCCGACGAGCGCTGAGGCTGAGCTGATCCTGCGGCGGGCCAGCGAGAAGGGCCTCATCTCATATGTCCCCGGTTCTGGGGATTTTCAGATACTCAGGCCGTCTTTATTGACCGAAAGTCAAATGAGGGCGCTTGAGTCCATAAGAAAGGTTCTCAGGCGTTTGGGCTCGACCGGAGTTCAGGAGGTAATAGACAGGGCGGTGTACGAATTTTTGAATCTCATCGTTGTATACCCTGTGGATGACGAGAATAAACTCACGGATAAAAAAGGGAACGTCCTGCCAGACGCGTTTCTCACCCCCCAGGGCACGACGGTCAGGGAGTTTGCATATAGCATTCACACAGAGCTGGGCGAGTCTTTCATTTACGCGATAGACGCGCGCACGAAACGCAGGCTGGGGGAAAACTATGTTCTTAAAAATGGGGACGTTTTTAGGGTGGTCGCCGCAAAGGGCAGGTGAGTTCAGGGGACGGCAAAAAGATATTAAAAGAGTCCGTTAATTCTTATTAAGCTCAGGGTGGGAAAATGGCTAAAATCTTAATTACAGACCATATACATCCAGATGGTATAAAACTCCTGGAGCAATTGGATGGGGTTGAAGCAGTAGATGCAAAATTTGGATTGCCCCGCGAGAAATTGATACAGGAGATCAGGGAATATGATGTATTGATAGTCAGAAGCGCTACTAAAGTGACAAAGGAAGTGATCGACGCCGGGGACAAATTAAAAATTGTCGCGAGGGCGGGAGTTGGGCTCGACAACATAGACGTAAATGCGGCGAATGCAAGAGGGATTAAAGTTTTAAACGCTCCCGAGGCACCCAGCGCAGCCGTAGCCGAACTCGTGCTTGGGATGATGTTGTCCTGGGCGAGGAAGATCCCGGAGGCCCATGCGAGCATGAAAATGGGAAAATGGGAGAAATCAAAATTCATGGGCATTGAGCTCAGAGGTAAAACGCTGGGCATCGTCGGCACAGGACAAATAGGCAGGATGGTGGGCCACAGGGCGAGGGCGTTCGGGATGAGCCTTTTGTTGTACGATGTTGTGCAGAATGTGGAATTCGCTAACCAGACCGGAGCAAAATATGTTGATTTGGATACCTTGTTGCGGAGCTCAGATTTTGTCACGATGCATGTTCCCCTTACCCCCCAAACAAAAGGCATGATAGGAAGGCGTGAATTCGGGCTGATGAAACCATCAGCGGTTTTAATAAACACTTCACGCGGTGAGGTGGTCGACGAGGACGCGCTTGTGGAGGCCCTCCAGCAGGGCAGGATAGCAGGCGCTTGTTTAGATGTTTATCGAAAAGAGCCCCTCCCTTCGGATAGCCCATTGCTAAAGCTGGATAATGTGGTGCTCACGCCCCACATCGGGGCTTCCACCGAAGAGGCCCAGAGGGAAGCGGCGATCATAATAGCTGAGAAGATCAAAAGGGAACTGGCGAATTTGTGAGATGAGTGGTGAGATGTATAGGGCCATTAAGGAGGCTTGGAAGACTGGGTCGATGAAGGAGTCAATCCGTTTGCGCATGCGCGAGTGGCGGCGCGGTCCGGCTATAGTGAGGGTTGAGAAGCCTACAAGGCTCGACAGAGCAAGGGCCATAGGGTACAAGGCAAAGCAGGGGATAACCGTGGTTAGGGTCAGGGTTCGGAAGGGGGGGAGGAGAAAGGAAAGGCCTTCCAGGGGACGAAGACCCAAGAGGATGGGAGTCTTAAAAATCGTTCCAAAGAAGAGCATCCAGCTCATTGCGGAGGAGCGTGCCGCGAGGAAGTACCCAAATCTTGAGGTGCTGAATTCATACTATCTTGGTTCCGATGGGCAGCACAATTATTACGAGGTCATTATGGTAGACCCCAATCATCCGGTCATACAAAGCGACCCAACCCTGAAATGGGTTTCATCGCCTGCGCACAGGGGGAGGGTTTATCGCGGCCTGACTAAGGCGGGGAGGAAATCCCGAGGTTTGTTGCGCAAGGGAAAGGGGGCCGAGAAGGTCAGACCCAGCGTCAGGTCTCGCAGGCGGGGCAAAGATGAAGACTGAGAAATTTCCTTTTAGGAGCGCCATCATAAGCACGCTTGTGCATGCGACTGAGGACGAGCGAAAAGTCCTTAGGTCACTTCAAACGCTATGCCCCGGAGAGATCAAAGTCAGACGCCAGGTTCTTAAAGGGCATTATGGAAACCCTATCACATCCCTGAGTTTTTCGATTAAGCAGAGGGGATTGCTGAGGGAGCTTTGGTCGGGAATCGCTGAAAAGCTTAAAAAGGAGGATATGGAGAGGCTAAGTTCGATTGCGCCCGAGAGGATAGACGAGGACTGTCGTTTTTACTTGAGGTTTGACAAGCAGATGGCGTATGCGGGTTTGCTTTCCCTGGCCGAAAGCGGAGATGTCGTCCACGTCAGGTTCAAGGTTTCGGCTTTTCCATCCAAACGCGAAGTTGCCATAAAATTGGTTAAAGAGTTCATTGAAGAGACTTTGAAAAACATGGAAAAAAAGCGGGAGCATGCGTAAGTTCAGGCGGAGGTATATAGCATTCAAGGTTTCAGGCGGAAGCGTGAAAAGGGAGGAGGTCGTTAAGTTTTTCTCGTCGCTATTCGGCGGGAGGTTGGCAGGAGAGTTTTACCTCAAGTTAATTTTTTACGATGAGGGCTCAGGCACGGGTCTGTTGAGGTGTGGTCACAGGCACGTTGAAATTGTTAAAAAGATGATCTCGGAGGCAAAAATCGGAGGTAGGGACAACGGGTTCATTGTGATAGGGGTCTCCGGGACGATAAAATCCGCTAAGAGGAAGTATTTCTCAGCTAACCTCATCGCCCCCCGCAGGGTCTAAATGATGGTTTATTCCTTTATCGCCCTGTTTATAGTTAGATTTAATACGATCTCAGCGATGTCACCGCTGTACTCCGCTATCCTTCGCAAGCTTTCTATGACCAACCTTAAATTGGCTATGTCCTCACGGTTTCCCTTTTCCAGCATGCTTTGAATTGCTTCGTTTTCTAGCTGCTCGATCATTGCTACTTTTTCGATAACTTCCTCAGCCATTTTGTAATCCATTTTGAAAAGGGAGTCAATAGCGTTTTCAAAAAGCGAGTTTGCAAAAGAGCTCATCGCATTGACCTTTTTAAGAAACAAAGGTTCGGCATGTCTTTTAAGCTGGAGTACTTTCTTTGCTATCAAAACCGAATGATCCGCAATCCTCTCAACGCTTTTCGAAATAAGCCTATAACCTAAACAATCTCTGGCCGTTTCTAGGCCTATCTCCCTTATTAGTCTAGGGTCCCCGACAGCCGATTTCAGCTGTCTTATAATGTACATGCTGAATCGATCCACCTCGTCGTCCATCTGGATTACGTCTCTAGCTAAGTCCTGGTCAAATTTTTCCAACGCAACAATGGCATCCTTTTGCATGGATGAAGATATCAAGAACATCCTTCTTAGCGCATTTCTTATGGGGAGTTCTGGATAACTCAGAAGCACTTGAAGTGTCAATTCGTTTAATGAGTCAGCCGTTATTTCAGTCCCGATAAGTTTTTTTCTCACGAAATCCTTGATTAGGTCTCTTTGAGAGGGCGCGATCCTATCGCCGGTGCTCACTAATCGGATTACATTGTATCCAACTAGATATAGTGACACGACTTTTCTAACTATGGTGTTCGGATTTTCTTGAGGGTTGATCTTTACCTTTACTTCCCCCAATTTTTCAGGTTTCTTTATCCCCATCGGGGAGATCAAAAGTGTGGAGTCCTCTTGCTTCTTAACCACAACGCTATCTCCCGGTTTTATTCTCATCTCATTCACCCATGCTTTGGGCAGGGAGACGATGTAGGTCGATTTTCCCGTAACTTGAACTTTTCTGATCTCTTCATTTGTCATGATTGATCTCCTCTATATATTCTATTTTCAATAATATCTTACATATAGAATATTTTGACAAACTATATAAATTTTTTCTTCTCTATTTGTTAAAAAAAGAGGTTAGGAAAATGAGAACAAAAATTTTAGCAGGTGTTGTGGTTCTGGCAGCAGCAGTTCTATTGGCCGGATATTTCCTAAGTTACAGTGCACCGAAGCAAGTGGAACCTGAAGAGCCAGTTGTTCTAAATGGGGCAGGCGCGACCTTTCCGTACCCTCTGATCGACAAGTGGGTCCATGAGTATAAACTCATAGCCCCTAAAGTGACAATAAACTATCAGTCCATAGGTAGCGGGGGCGGGATAAAGGCTATAGCGGATAAAACCGTCGATTTTGCAGCAAGTGATGCGCCCCTTACAGATGACAAATTCCGAGAGTTAGCGGGGATATTGCACATTCCAGAGACAATGGGGGCAGTGGCAGTGGTATACAATATTCCTGGTGCCCAGTCTATGATGCGTTTGACAGGCGAGATTTTATCAGAGATTTATCTTGGAAAAATAACTAGATGGAATGACAAGAAAATAGTTTCGCTAAATCCATGGGCCCAATCCTTGGACAAAGAGATACTAGTGGTTAGGAGATCGGATGGAAGCGGTACAACTTTTATTTTCACGGATTATCTCTCAATGGTTAGCTCAGAGTGGGCAAATACGGTTGGCAAGGGGACCTCCGTCTCATGGCCAGTTGGAGTGGGAGCGAAGGGAAACGAGGGAGTCGCTGGGGCAGTCAAGCAAAATCAATTTTCGATAGGTTATGTCGAACTCGCTTACGCCATTAAGGAAAATTTCTCTGTTGCAGCGATCCAGAATCGAGAAGGAAAATTCGTTGAGCCCACGCTTGATTCAATAAAAGCTGCGGCGGCCACAGCTTCTCCTAAGTTGCCTAAAGGCGATCAGAGTTGGGCAGATGTCTCAATAGTTAGTCCTCCAGGTGCGGATTCGTATCCAATAGCGAGCTTCACGTATATCTTAGTCTACAAGG